>Ga0228710_1000923_pt1 | contig 41616 bp, 10 predicted proteins | sample MedpolnodulmetaG_FD_177995 | JGI IMG/M metagenome (GOLD analysis project Ga0228710, IMG submission 177995) | Root nodule microbial communities from Medicago polymorpha collected in Santa Monica, California, United States - pink nodules | ecosystem: Host-associated > Plants > Roots > Nodule... | reverse complement strand
AAGTGATTTTTATTTTATAATGGAATGGATATGTAACACTCGATCAAGTCTTTATCACTAAATGTTTTAACTACACCTCATATTGGTAAGGACTAGAGTCAACTTGAACATAATTGGAGACTCAGCTCGATAATTAATTTGTTGAGTTTACATTTGTGATGGTGTATTTTAGCAACGTGCACCTTAGGGTGTATTTACCAACTTTTTAGTTATGACATGTTAAAATACTCCTTTTAAAAATAACTAGGTGTATTCTAGCAAATGTTGGTAGAAGTTGTTAACTTACACCCACTTATTTTTTATAATGAGTGTTTTAGCAACATGCACTTCAAGGTGTATTTAGAGCTGTTTGTTATAGTTTTTGTAAGAAAAAAATCACTTTAAAAAAAAAATCATTTTTAAGAATATTACATTCGTTTGTTACGGTTTTAAAAAAAAAATTAAAAACAGGTTCAAATAAGAAGCTGTTAAGAATAACTTCTAAAAAAATAGTTTTTTTAGAGGAGAGAAAATAAGGGTCAAAAGATTAAACTAATTTTGTAACAAAAAAATCTCATTTTGCTCAAAAAAAAAAATAAATCTCATTTATATAGTCGTATCCAAACAAGTTAAATTATTTTTAAGAAAAAAGTGATTTTTATTGCGGTAAACAAACACAAAATAGATTCTGATTTTTTATAAAATCTCTAAAAAATAATTTATAAATTATTTTATGTCAAAATCATTTTTATTTTAATCCGTAATAAACGAACCCTTAACCACTTTTTAATTATATCTTTGCTAAAATGTCGTTCTTTACTTTGTTAGATTGTTTTTTACTGCTTTCTTGGAAAGTTATTGTTGAACTTATATGAATGTGGTTGTTTTGTTCTATAAAAACTTTGTTTGATCCTGTTTGCATTGTTGTTGTATTGGAGATTTCCTGACTAATATTACTTTGTTGAATGTTACAATGGTTTTGGTTCACTAGTTCTATATATTCTAATTGTTTGTTGAATCTATTTGTGATAGCTAGATTATTTTTTTTTTTAAGATTTTGAGTGTTGGTTATATTTGGATGAAGGTTATGTAAAGTTGATGATCATTCTTTGTCTGTTGATTAGACTTTTAAATTCGGTTATCCGAGTTAACTAGTTGAATTGGGTTGTTAGGGAATTTAAATAGAGTTGGGTTCAAGAAAAAAAAAGAAGTTTGAATTAAAGTATAGTCGAATTCAGTCAAGTATGAACAACTTTGATTTACGCGTTAATGCTTTGTTATATGGTGTTAGTAGTAATTTGTTATTTGAAGAACAATAATTATCAAAATATTTTTTCATCCTTGGTCGGATTTATCACGATGTATTATTTGTTTAATTTTTCTGCCTTTGATTTCTATTTTTTTTTTTTACAAGATTTCTACTTTCTTTGTTATATAAATAAAATTTTATACTGCATCCTGTTTTTTATTTATTTATAATTTATACTAAATTTATAGTTCAAGAAGATAAAAAATATTAAATCAAAACATTTTTTCTGGTATAAAAATGTTATGCATTGAAGGTGCTGCTGTTTATGTGGCGTCTGTTACGTGACCGACTTCCTACAAAAAATAATTTACATAGGCGCCGTGTGTTAGATTTTGATGATCAATTTTGTGTTGGTGGTTGTGGGTCGGCTGAAACATCCACTCATTTATTCTTACATTGCATGCATTTTAGCTTGGTTTGGAATCACATTTTACAGTGGCTTAGAGTTGTTACGGTTTTGCCTAATGATATAATAGGGCATTTTAATCAATTCCAACACCTGGGAGGTGTCACTAAGTCAAGACAATCTATTAGGTCATATGGTTAGCAACAAGGATAGGAACAACAAAATTTTTAATGCAACAGATAGCTCAGTTTTGCAGGTAGTGGATAGGATTAAGTTGTTAATTTTTACGTGGTTGAAGGTGAAGTTTACAACTCTTCCCTTTAACTATCATGGTTGGTGGCTTAGCCCGTTTACTTTGCTAGGCATAGGCTAAAGTCTGTTGTTGTTTCCGATTGTTTTGTGTTGTAGGCTTGTGCCTTGTAACTATTGTATATTCTTTGTATTGACTTTTAGGTTTTCTTCCTTGGCTCATCTTGTGCTAGGAAGGCCTTTGTTATGGTAATATAATTCATTTTAGTCTCTTCAAAAAAAATGTTAATACATTAAATAGGTGTAAAATAGCTCCCTATATATGTGATGAGATGAGATAATAGTCATTGAAGTTTATTTTGTGGACAGTCTGATTTAAGGGAAATTTTATTATTTGTTTCTATCCATAAAAAAAATATTTATTTCTGTGATTTTAAGATCAAATATTAAGAAATTAAAATTCCTAAATGATCAATCAGATTAGACATTGTTTTGCCGACGAAAAAAAAGTCCAACGGAGATACAAAATGATATCTCACAATAAATATTCTTCACAAAATGATTGATTTTTTTAAATACAAAATGATTGATGTTTTTGAATAAACGCAAAATGATTGATAAGTTAGTTTTTTTTTTAAGGGGATTGATAAGTTAGTTAAACTTAACATCCACGCCTTGAAAGAAAATCCAGGAAATGAAAATTGCCGGTTTGCCACCAAAATAAAAACATGTAAATATTTTATTGGCAAAATTGTATATTTTTTAAAGTAATATCTGAATGTGTCATCTCTTACGGGATAGATTACCAACAACAAACAGTTTAATTAAAAGACACATTTTACTTCCAAATGCTCAGTTATGCGTGCGTGGATGCGGTATGATGGAGGATGCAAAACACTTATTCCTCTCTTGTGATTTTTTTGGTAAACTTTAGTATGGTATTTCTCATTGACTTAGTTACCACATAGTGTTTCCTGAACATGTGTCAAACCATTTATATCAATTTTGCACCTTAGGAGGCTTCTCAAAAAACAACTGTTCCGCTTTTCATCTTATATGGTTATCTTGTGTGTGGGTGATTTGGCTTGAAAAGAATGCTCGGGTTTTTCACCAAATAGAAGCTTCAATTAATCAATTGCTAGATAAAGTTAAGCTTCAATCTTACTTGTGGCTGAAAGCAAATCGTCATAGTTTTGTTTTCTCCTACCATTCTTGGTGGTTAAATCTTTTACCTTGCTTGGGAATTATTATGTAACAGGGTAGCTCTCTTTTTTGGTTTTTCCTGTTTTTGTTCCCCGTATTTTTTTGATTGTATTTGATACTCTTTCAGCTGGGTTTTCGGCACTCCTTGTGCTGAAATCTTCAGGCACTCAGTAATATATTCTATTTTAGCATTCTTCAAAAAAAAAAATCTAAATGTGTAACGAATAGTCGTAATAATTCATAAATGTATCGAAATTTTAAAATAGTCATTGATTGTACATTCCGTTAGTCAAAATAGTTTATGATGCTAAAATATTCTCTAATGCTCACAATAACTTTTTTCATATAGGGACTGACATGATATTGAGTAAATAAGTACTTATAAAAACTGATATGACAATAAGTAAGTATATTGAGTGACTAATATAACAATATTAACGAAGCATTTTATCGTCATTGACTATTTTGATTTACAAAGTGTGTTGTTAAACATTATTTTGAAATTTCGATACATTAAAAGACTCATGTAACTACTTGTTACACATTTAAAGACGAAAATGACTATCACTTCAAATCAAAATAGCATAATAACATGCTAGTGTAGGATCATCCACTAAGAAGTTCTTTTATGTTTTGCATCTACATGTCATTTTATTTTTGTTGAAGGAAAGATGCATCTACAGCAGTCATGTTATTTGTTTTTCTCTTGTACTTCTAAACGACTTACCTAACCTCAGAGTACGTAACATGACATGTAGATGCCTAGAGTATGCACTCTATAGATCCCTAGATGTTTGTATGTTTTTATATGTTTAGCAAGTCATTCTACTATGGTCATAAACATAAATGAAAAGTGTTTGGATAATAAAGAGATTTTTTTTAAAGTATTAAATCATCTTATTATCAATTTATTTTTTATTATTAAAAAAAATCTTTTTATGTGTGTGCTCTAACACTATTCATTTATGCCGATGACCATAGAAGAATGTTTCATGTTTACCATGTTATATGTCTAATTGCAAGAATGTGCCCATGTTATCAAGTTTTTTATTGTTTATTTTAGGATTTGTTTAGAGGAATTAGAGTGACTTACTCATGATTTTGGTAAGGAGTTTATCATGTTTTGCAAAGTCATTGTTTGTCTTTTAATTCCCTAACCAGAAAATTCTATAAGCTAGTAGATTGATTCCATCGGAATACACTTCATAGAAGTTACGATAGCATGAAGACAAAGAAAACTGAAGATTTGTAGTCTAGACGACATGATAAATTTTTGTCCCAAGCACAAATCGAAGGTGAAAAGCACATAAATAATGAAGAACACAAGATAGCCACTGTCCCATGCACCCCACGCGTGCACCCACGATCCCCGTGTATACTTAAAGACGAAAAAAGGAGTTTTAAAATGGACGACGTGACATGATCTAGATATATTATTTGCTAAGGTAATTTTCCTAGAGACAGGGAATTAATTAGTATGACATAGTTTAACATTCTTCCAAGCTTTTGATAATATAAGTTTCCCCTAAAATTAGGGTTCTATATATATTAGCTAAACGAGACCTTTAGTCGTAGCTAGGATATGTCTACTTTGTTAAATGTTGTGAATATAAACCTTAAATTATTATTGAATTAGTAACATACTTGCACGTGTTCGTATTTACAAAAACGTAGTTTATAAGGTTATTGAAATCTTCCTTCCAATGTTTATAGGTATACTCAAAACTAGGAGTCTGGTACCCTTCAATTTGATGGTGATGTCGGTAACACATCACTTAGAAGACACATGCTCTAATAGATTAGATGGCTTAGTAGGGGAACATGGGCATCACTTAGGTTTTCAAAAGGAAACCTTGGTCCATTTTTTTTCTCTAATAATTGGTCTTTTAATCAAATAAATGTTGTAATTGTTTGCAATCAAATACAAATGCAAAATGTAGCATTTTTGAGCCACACTTTTGAAATAAAATTGACTCATTCTTTCTTTACTTATATTCTAAAATATTTTATTTTACATTGTATTTTAAAACGAATTTTGGGGGTGTCACAACATACTTGAGAATTTCTCCATTATAACCAAAATGTTATGGTATACTTTTGTCAAATTGACTATACCACTAGTCTTCTCAAAACAACTTAAAACACTAGGCATTGTATGGGATAAACCGTAATCGTATGTACATAGTACAAAAGCAATTTTATAGCATGTCTGTATGAATTTTGAGTCATTCAAATTCGATCATTTTGGACGATTGACTTCGGCACTCAAAAATCTCGTAAATAAAAATTATTAAATGAAAGTCTGTAATGTCTTCTTGTTGGTAGTAAATGATACTACTTTGATCAAACGATGGTGTCCATTAAGTGGTAAAGACTAGAGACACTTGACACTTTATCTCATATTGTGTAAGCTACAAGTACCAAGTGCATTACGTGGTTCATGCAAGCCATCAAAGTATTAGCACCAAATAAAGTAAGCTCAAAGGTATTAGATCTATGAAACACAAATACAGACACGGACATCGGACACGATATAGATACTGACACACTAACATTACTAATAATTTGAGCAAATTACATAATTCAGTATAATTATATGTATTGTTGTTGTATTTGCGTGTCCGACACCGAGACACGTCTAACCCGACGAGTGTTTGGCAACAACTAGATGGTCTTAGATTTGATGCAATAGACACTTTGTACATAACACTGCTCCTACTCAATAGATTGTAATCACCAGATGTTCTTCACTCCATTAATTTCCGCCTACTTACGTTATATTGTCTACCTTTTAGAACATTTTCTCTAATCTACTTCTAGGACGAAGGTTCAATTAAGTTCCTTGTCAATGAACCACCGTCAATATATACATTGTTAGATTCAATCAATGATCTAGATATTTTTATAATAATGATAACATTTAAAGATTTCTACACACAATCATGGTCTCCCCAGATAGTATTGACAAATGCTTCAACCATAGGTGATTTGGAATATTCATAAGCTGTTGTCAAACAAGTTAAGTATACAGAGAAAATGTTGTTGCGGCTAGAAAAAAATTGAAAATTTAACCTTCGCTCTCTTTGTATATGGAAATTGATGGAATACCTATTGCACCGTTTTCTTTTCCTATGTCCAATATAAGACCTATTTCCCTATATCAAATTTACTACACATTGAGGAAATATTAGATTCATGTCTTCATGAATGCTACCATAACACCTCAGAAAATGTTAACAAAATGGAAGTGATGGTGTGGGTGTGGAGTGGAGGCTTGGGGGGGGGGAGGGGTAGAATTAGGAAAAGAAGATATTTGTGATCTAATGCATAAAGTGTATAATATGATGATGCAGAGTTCAATCAATCTAGTGATTAGGGATGACAATGAGTATCCAATGGGCAGGGTACTATAGTACCTATCCCCATATCCGCGTTTATAAAAAATACACGTACCCGTACTCTCGTGGGCAACAACTTAAGTGCCCTTCCCCATACCCTATGGGCACCTAAGTGCCCATACCCGCACCCATTACTGACACTTTAACTATGAAAAGACAATAAAAAAAAGCATCAATATTGAAATAAAACTATGATCCAATTTTTTTTAAATCAACTCATTAAATAGTATGAATCGTAGTATTTAACCAAATAAAAAAACATCGTAGTATTTAACCAAATAAAAAAACAGTGTGAATCGTATTATTTTGCGGGTACCCATCGGGCCTGGGTCCAATTTCAATCCCTTTAGAAGTATGAGATTCAAGAAATAGTTACTTGAAAGCAGAAGAGAGGGATAACAAAAGCAACGAAAGGCAAGCAGGCGTCAAAGATTCAACGCAATAGGAGGCTAGGTTTAGGTTACTGTAATAAGTAATTTTTAGGTTTAGGTTTAAGCTTAAATAGTTAGGTAAATTAATTAATTAATTAATTAATATATATAAAATATTTATTATATTATATAAATACATATATACGGGTTGCGGGGCTGAGTAGTATAGTACTCATACCCTTGCCCGTACCCTTTTAAGTTTGCGGGTAATTACCCAGACCCATGCCCATACCCATAAAAGCGGGGTTTTACCCTACCCATTACGGGTATTTTTTACAAGTACCCATCGGGTCTGGGTCCAATTGTCATCCCTACTGGTCAAAGTGATTCACTATTGATAGACTTAATTTGACTCTCATCCTAGAATTATTTTTTTTACCGTAATTATATTCAAATATGATATTTTTTTGACCCCATTAAAAAAAAAAAAGGTTGGTTTCGCCACCGACTACTATAATCCTATATTTTATTCTGCATTTTTTGTTTTCTAAGTTTATTAATGTCATACCTTTTTTCAACATGTGAATTCGAGAGGAATGGACCTCTGACAATTTAAAGTTCAGTCTAAGGTAAATATAGTTTGGTAAAATAATGTCCTACTCAAAAATTAAACTTAAATTTTTTTAAACGATTCATCTTAAAGAAAACTAATGAAGCACTTGAGTTGAATCGCTTTGTTGTAATTAAAATTAAGTGATGTGTAGCAAATGTGAAGATGGTTTATGACAAGTGATTGTTCACGCATTACTATTGAGCTGGATTAAATCTCATTTATATTATACATATCATCAAACAGTTCATGAATTAAAATTACGTTCAGCTAAAACATCTTAACTTGATCAAATGAATAGTAAATGAATGAGTTTTAATCGAACTGAACAGTGTCTTATTAACATTTTACTTGTCATGTCAGCATATCACTTGCCGAAGTATCCAATTTTATCCTCGAATTCGCATGTGAAAAAATGGCTGCCACTTGTAAATTCAGAACACCAATACTACATATGTAATAATGAAGGAACAAAAATTGTGAATAAGACCAATATATTATGATGCGAGTGGTAAAATAATCGATTGTCTTTTAAGGAATTTAGAAGGCGGATCATTTAAAACATATTCGTGCAAAATAGGCATTTGTGATGCAAAATATTCAAAACAAGTTAGTTTTGATGAAAAAGTTGTGTAAGCATTACGGGTCAAAATTAACATCTTATATTTTTAAAGCAAAAATTCTATTTGTAGATTCCTTAACTATTGCCTTGAAGACACTGATTAGCAAGACCCTAAAATTAATGACAAGCTACCCCTTTGTTCACCTTTGTGTGTCGTATACAAGAGTTTTTAAAGTTAAACCAGAAAATGCAATTTGATCAAACCTGGTGGGAGGGCAATAGAAGTGTTAACTAGCTAGTTAAATTTTGTTTTCACTTGAAATTATTTTGGCATTCATGTTATGGAGACTCTTTTTAGTAAGGTTTCAAATTTTCTTTTTTATGACATTTTCGAGGCTTGCATGCCTAATGATATCCATGTAATTATGTAGTTCTTTTTCGTTCGGAGTTTTAGCCCTCGTTCCCCCAAAAATTAAAATAATTGGACACTTTATCTAAGTGGTAATAAATGCAACTTTTACTCTTATGAATATAGAAAATTCTGTTATGAGATGACAACTTAGTTTGTATGCTAAACAATTTTTTATTTGAGGTATTTTTTACATTAAATGTGAGTTGGATCTTGCTATGTTGTAAAATTAATTTAAAAAAAAAAGTGAGTTTTGTTCCTTGTTTTTTAACCCTTTGGTTTGAACTGTGTTATCATTTTGCTTGGTTTTCTGATGTTTTTATTTTTACTGGGTTAGGTTTATGCCTCTTCAGTTTTATGTAACATTTTATCTTAATCTATTACGGTATACAACTTCGTCTGCGTCCTATTTTTTTTTTTTAAAAATGTGAATATTTTTCTCAACCATAATTGAAACTTCAGTTCGTTACGATGTGAGAGTAACTCATTTCGCTCAATTCAACTCATTTTCGTTATTTATTCTTTCTTTATTAGTTTGATTAGTATAGTTTAAATTTTGACTTTCATACTTGGTTGGCACACAACTACACACCGACATACTCACACGTGTAGCCACGTGGCTATTGATTTACACGTGTTTAGCAATTTGGGATGCATCTTGTGTCCTTAATTGTGATTATTTATTATTATAGTTGTCAAATGAAGCAAGTTTTGGGGTTCATCACCAACTTCCAACACCGTAATATCCTTGATATAATGAGGGCATTTATGTCTAAAATTTTAGTATAAAAATCAGGACCACCTCAGATGCTATGTTTTAACTTGTAAAATATGAATAAAATTCATATAAAATGATATTAATAACTTGATTTCTTTTAAAAAAAATAATTAGTATGAAAATAAGTCATTATTAAGTCGGTCTTAGTTTTTTTTTTCTTTCTTTATTGATGAAGTGGTTTTGGGTCAATTTTTTTTAATCCAAAATCACATTTTTTTTTCCATCTTTTTATGTCTAATTCAATCTAAACAAGTGGTTTTCACATATATCGATGTTTTTCTTTGTAACTTCGTTATCTGAATGTGGCACTGTGTTATTTGCGTCTTGTGCGGTATTGTTTGATTTTTTGTCTTGTTACGATGTTTGTTTGGTTTCTATTGAATTCGGAGATATGAATATTCTGATCACTTTAATTTTGTTATATTATTTGTAGGGAATTTGGCGTTGTATGTTATTATCAGTTTGTTTTCGTCAAAAAAGTTCAGGTTCTTTTTCTATTTTTGACCGTATCACCTCCATTTAATTAAATTAATTATTTTATTAAATTTTAAATATTATTTTTGTTTTTATCAATTAATAGTAGTATTAATTTTATCCCAGTTTCTTTTTCTCTTTTTGATTTTTCTTTTTGAAAGGCTCTTTTTGAAATTTTGTATAGCTGTTTAATACAATTAATTTGTCGTATTTCAATTTTGTCTTATACTTCTGAATAAATGTTGTTTCAAAACATTTTACCAAGAAAATATTGTTGCAATTGCATAATCAAAACTTCTCTTTTTGATTTTTTTTTTGAAAGGCTCTTTTTGAAATTTTGTATAGCTGTTTAATACAATTAATTTGTCGTATTTCAATTTTGTCTTATACTTCTGAATAAATGTTGTTTCAAAACATTTTACCAAGAAAATGTTGTTGCAATTGCATAATCAAAACTCTAGTGTCCGGAAATTCTCTGATACCGACAGGGACACCAATTAATTTTTTAGAAAAAAGTTTTTTTTTCACTAAAAAAAAGGTTTAAAATACATCCCATCTTTTTGTTTGAAATTACATAACTTTGACACTCCTCTTTCAATGTTTTAGCATTAATTTATCTTTACTATTTGGACTCTTGTTCCTTTCAAATCTTTATTTTTCAGTAAATAGGCAATTATCCTCTGAAATTGTAAGTTTCGTCAATTACCTCCTGAAATTAACAAAACTTCAATTACCCTCCGAAATTGCATAACGTTAATCAATTTACCCCTTTCGTCAAATTTTTCTGTTAGTCAACATGACGTTTTGCAAATACCCTCTGAAGTTTTGCATTTATGCGCAAAATGCCCTTGAACTTGAAATTTTTTATATTTTTTTCTTGTATTTGACTCAAAAGATATTAAAGGCAAGCAATTAACATTTAACTTTATGTTGGGTCAATTCCCATCACATTATTCTGCACCATAATAAAAATTTATTTGTTTAATCTATTTATTTGTTGTTTTCTTTCTTTTTTGATAGCAAATCTTGCTAATTTTTGAACTACCCATTAACCATTTTTGTTGTATGGTATGATGAGTAGTTCTTTACTATTGATCTCAAATGCTCCAAAAACATAATCTATATCTATATGCATAAAAGGAAGACAAAAACCCTATCCAATCCAATCAACATTCACGAGCTTCATGAATGGAAATTGTAAACAAACACAAATGGAAATAAACAAATGGGCAAAGGAGAATGGCACCATAATCAACTTGTAAAGGAAGGTCAATAAGTTAAAGGTGAAATCACAATGATGATACACATGAACATTGATAAAATTCAATAATTCTATTCCAAGAACTTAAGAAAAGACATAAAGCTAACCGTTAATTGTTTATCTTTAGTACCATTTGAGTCAAGGATAAGAAAAAAAAATATAAATTTTAAAGTTCGGGGGGCATTTTGCACATAAGTGCAAAACTTCAAGGGGGTATTTGCAAAACGTCATGTTGACTAACAGAAAAATTTGACGGAGGGGTAAATTGATTAACGTTGTGCAATTTCAGGGGGGTAATTGAAGTTTTGTTAATTTCAGGAGGATAATGGACAAAACTTACAATTTCAGGGGCGTAATTGTCTATTTAATCCTTTATTTTTTATCTGTTTTCTATCATATGAATTACCCTATTTATTTTCTTTCTTTAATGTCCTAAACTAAGAGAATCCTTATGGTGCCGTTTACAGTGCGAGACTATAATAGGTCTCTTACGGTACATTGCAAGACCTTTTCTTTTTTTTTTTTGGACACGTGTTGCTGTGCAATGGGAATATCAAATTAGGTTCTAGAGCATATCAAAAAAGATACTGTACAATGGTTACATAGTGTGTAGGAGGTCAAAATTATTTAAAATTTAAATACTTCTCACAATAATTTCATGTAAATTTTGTTGGTATTAATAACAGGGTTAAATAAGTAAATGATCTCCCTAAATATACCATCATTTTATTTTAGTCCCTCTAAAATATTCCTTAGGCTTTTGGTCCCTTTAAAATTGTTCGTCTATAAAATTAATCCCTACTTTTTATTCAACTAATATCTAACATTCATATTTTTCAATGAAATTTTTGAGAAAAGGGTAGAATATTATGACAATCTCTCCCAAAAAGGTTAGAATTTTTTAACAAAACATGAATTAAATAAGAATTTTTATGTTTTTTGTGGTAAAAAATTTATAATAAATTTATGGGTTAAATATATTTTTGGTCCCTACAAATATGTCAACTTTTCGTTTTAGTCCCTCTAAAAAATTTCTTCAATTTTTTGTCCCTCAAAAAAATTTCATTTTCACTTTTGGTCCCTCCTTTAAAGTAAATTCATATGTAGAATTCATATTTTTTAATAACATTTTGCAGAAAAATTCATAATAATATAAGAATCTCTCCCAAAAAAAAATTAGAATTTTTTAACAAAATATGAATTTAATATGAATTTTTATATTTTTTACGGTTAAAATTTCATATTTAATTTGTGTTTTTTAAAAAATTCTAGTTTTTTTTTGGGAAAATAACTTACAATATTCTACACATTTCTGCACAATTTCATTAAAAAAAAATACAAAAATTAACTTTAAAATAGAGACTAAAAGTAGTGATTGAAAATTTTAAAGGGACTAAAAATGAAAGGAAAATTTTAGAGGGACTAAAACGAAAAGTTGGTATATTTATGTTATGTTAAAAAATTCTAATTTTTTTTGAAAAATATTGTAAAAAATTCTACCCATTTATGGAAAATTTAATTAAAAATATGAAGGTTGAAGATAAGTTGACTAAACTAAAAAATAGGGACTAAATTTCATGAATGGAAAATTTTGGAGGGGCCAAAAGCCTAAAGAAAATTTTAGAGGGACTAAAACCAAATGTTCGTATATTTCGGGGGACCATTTACTCTTTTTTTTTGTTACAGAAAAGAGGGATCTTTTACTTCTTTTTTAGGAAGAGAGAGACCATTTACTTATTTAACCCAAAAATAAATTGCATATAGTTACAAGTGTCGTATCCTTCGGTTCCAAAACAAAATCATTAACATGGTTTTTCAATTTTTTTATAATAACATAGTATTTCAATTTAAATGGTCAACATTTTATTATATTTAATTGATTATAAATCACTTAACACCATCAATTTTGACAAATTATTATGATAGAATAACATATGGAAAGTAATAACTGAACATAAAATTCTTCGTAATTTGTTTTATTGACTTTTACAACTAAATTTTAATTTTAAGTTGCATTAATTTAATTTAAAAAATTGTGCGAACATTTCAGTCCTTGGAAAATTCTCATATAATGATGGTATGTCTTTGAAAAATTCTCATACGTAATTCATGTTTTATTTAAAATTTATAATTTTTTTTTGGAGAGATATTTACAGTATTCTAAGCAATTTCGTTAAAAATAGAGAACAAAAATAGTAATTGAAAATTTTATAGAAACTAAAAATTGAAAAGTGATTCTAGAGGAACTAGAGTGAAAAGTTGATATATTTATAAGGATTAAAAACATATTTATCCCTATTTAAAAATACCATAATATTCTTTAAAAAAAACCATAATATGTAATTACTGATGTTATTTTTAATTATATAGTTATTATCATTAAAACTAAATCAGAATTAATCAAAGGCGTATGAACATGCTGGAATTTTTTAATTTTTACAACATTGCCAAAAACACCCTTTGTTAAATGTAATTACAAAATCAATTGGTATTTTTAAAATCAATATATACATATTTAAAATAAAAAAAATAGAATCTTAGTAGGTCAAGTAACCTATAAATCTCAGCCATTCAAAAATTTTCTAATACATCTAATGGTTGACATCCATTTAAAAAAAAAATAGTTCAAGTCTCCTACGGTAGGAGGCCTAAAGAGGTCTCCCACCGTAGCCTTCGCCGAATCGTTATCCTTATAGTTATGGTTTTTTATTGAAGAGTGAGAAAGAAAGGGAAGAAGATGCGGAATTATGTTTTAACTTTAATGCATCATCACATCACAAGTAACCAAAGGAAGTTTATGAAAAAGCAAAAAAAGACAAAAATAAAAAGTAAATACTACATGTTAATGAGAAAAAGAAAAAAAAAGAAAAGAAGGTTTTTTGGGTAGCATTTCATTGCATGTACATTTGCATTTGCATTTGTTTACCCTAAAATAAGCTACAATGATTTAACTGTGAAAGCTGTCCTTGATTGCCAGTTGGACAAATTAACATGAGTGGGCTCAGAATTTTGCAGGCCATTCCATCTCCATGCTGCAAATCACTCTTTGGGTCAACTTTGCATTATCATTACTTAACTCACATAAATCTTATCTCTTTTGAGTAATTTTCTTGTTCTATTATTATGGAACATCTTTCATATGTTTAACTATATTAATCAATATTTTTCTTTAACTTGAATACATAACAAATAAAAGAAAGTTTAAACTTTTTATGAAATGAAGTTAGTAATATTATGTAGTGTTAGGTATATAGAAGGTTGACCTATACCATATGTTATTTTGTGTTTTCTCCGATTTTTATGGGAAGAGACTTGATAATTTGGAGTTCAATCGAAAAGTAAATAAAGTATGTCCAACAATTGTTATACTTAGGAATTAAATTTGAACTTTTTCGAACAATTTGTTATTTGACAGCGCTCATTAATCACTTGAGCTCAATCACTTGTTGCATATCTTTCCGTTAAAACCTTTAATATTAGACTATTTTTTGTCAATTGAAATTTTGGTCCGTGTAGATTGGACTATTTAGACGGCGAATTTTGCATTTTAAAATTTCAAATCACAGGTTTCTCCACGATTCATGTAATTTTTATTTTTAAATATTAACTACATTTTATCCTTAATAATTGAACAATTGAAGTTCTTTTTAAGCATCGGTTGTGAGACTTTTTTTTACAAGAAATTATAAAGGATAGTAATTTTTTTAGCTTTTTTAGAAAACTTTATATCAAATTTTTAGTTTTCTCTGTACAAAAAGTGAATTTATTTTGAAAACTACTCCCCGGATCATATTTATAAGCAAATATTGCTTTTTTTCAAATTATTAAATAATTGATGTATATGAGAAAAGGAAAAGTTACTTATAAATATGATCAAAGAGTAGTTAGTTTATCTCCATGCCAACGTAGTATAGACTCACATCAAAGTATCACAACTCATTATCATTCATAAATAGGTCAATCCAATTTGTGTAACATGCAACTTTAAATGGGGCGAGTTAAATTGGGCAAACCAACCCACATACATAACTCTAATTATAAGAGTTTAATACATATGTATCAATATTTACTAGTATAGTGTTGGTAGACAACATGACTCACCCGCAAGAAAATAACATGAGCTTGATTTCTAGAGTCATTCATTTAAAAGATAGCCATGGTAATAAAAACTCATATGTCCACTTGACGACTCAAATATTAGTTTTAAAGCGGGTCAAAGGGGTATGCGTTTCAAAAATCCTAATGAGGGGTCAAAGATCTTAATTATGACTAATAAAAACTCATATGTCCATTGCCGACTCGAGTATTAGTCTTAAAGCGGGTCAAAGGGGCATGCATTTCAAAAATCCTAATGAGGGGTCAAAGATTTAATTATGACTAATAAAAACTCATATGTCCACTTGCCGACTCGAGTATTAGTCTTAAAGCGGGTCAAAGGGGCATGCGTTTCAAAAATCCTAATGAAGGGTCAAAGATCTTAATTATGCCGAGTCAACACATAAAAATATGCACCGACATTTTTAGTTTTTTTTTCTTCCTTATATGCAACATGTCGTATTGATTAAATGATGTGACAACTAATTGTTGGATTCAAATTAAATTTACTTTATATTTAGTGTAAATAAATTAAACTCTTTTGATTTGGTAAAGAATAATGAAATTAAAAAAGATAAATATAGTTTGTTCCAATATGAAAGTGCACCATATCTTTATCTATAATTTTAATTAAAATCAAAATTTCATTAAAGTTTCATTTATAGTTTTTTTTAAGAAACTAAATTAGTCCACCTAGATCGACACTGAAAAGAATTGAATCTGAAACTTTGAAGAATAACACACTTTAAAATCACAAATTAATATTATCTAACACCATCAGATCAACTCAAGTGTGTTTCTTCATTTCGTCTATCATATTTCACTAATTTATGTAAATTGACCATGAAAGTATACTAGAAATTGTAGTAATAAATTTGAAGAGGGGGTATATTTATTACTCATATCTAACCCCCAAGTAAGGTCAATAACTTAACCATAGATTAGAACTAGGGTTAAAATTCACAAGTGGTTAAGAAGGGACAACCACATAACCCGGATTTCTATTATCAACAGTCGTCACTTAACTTCACCTCCACTTTCTCAATTTCTCTCCCATCTCCCCTCCTCCATCTCCCTCCCCTCTCCAAAGCAACCATTCTCCTCTCTCTCACTCTTTGTCCCCTTTCAATTCCTCAAATTTTCATAAAAAAAGTAACATATGAACCTCAAAACCAAGCTTGTTCATGGAGAGTAGTAGTGTTATAACTTAAGCTATGATGTGATATATATTTATGTGGTTTTAATATCTTAGAACCCAATTATCACAAAATCTTACAAACACCCTATAAGTGAAACAAAGGTAGGATTTTTTGTTTCTATTTTTTGTGTGAATTAGATGCTACTAGATTTGTTATCATCATGATGGAAGTTTTAACAACAACAACCACCACCACAAACACAAACACAACCTCAAACTCCACAAACACTACTACATCTTTAACAACAAATCTAACAAAAACACAAGAACCCGAATCAGAAAACCCGACCCGAATCCAACAACCCATATTATCAAACATAACAAAACCTTTGTCTTTTTCAAATGGTGTTCTCAAACGCCACCACCCCAACCACCACAACAACAACCTTAACAACCACCACAACAACGTTAATAATAACCTTAACAACGTTGTTGTTACTTACAAAGAATGTCTCAAAAACCACGTGGCAACCCTAGGTGGTCATGCCCTAGACGGTTGTTGTGAATTCATGCCATCACCAACCGCCACCTCCGATGACCCCGCCTCCATAAAATGTGCGGCATGTGGTTGTCACCGGAATTTCCACCGCCGTGAACCGGAAGAACCAATTTCCACCGTTTTTGAATATCAACCTCATCACCGTCACCACCCACCACCACCACCACTTTTCCAGTCACGTTCACCAAGCTCACCATCACCACCACCGATCTCATCATACCCATCAGCTCCACATATGCTCCTAGCACTCTCCGGCGCCGGTGTTGGTCTCTCAATCCCACCGGAAAACACAGCTGCACCGTTAAACCACCTAAGTTCTCCTATGGGAACAAGTAGAAAAAGATTCAGAACAAAATTCACACAAGAACAGAAAGAGAAGATGCATGAATTTGCTGAGAAAGTTGGGTGGAAGATGCAGAAGAGAGATGAAGAAATGGTGAATGGTTTTTGCAATGAAGTTGGTGTTGATAGAAGTGTTCTCAAAGTTTGGATGCATAATAATAAGAACACTTTGGGAAGAAAATTATCATTAGATCATGGTAATGGTGACAGCGCCGCCGTGAACGCCGCCGTGGACGGTGGTTCTGGTGGTGGTTGTGAGAATGAGAATAATGGTAGTAATGTTGCTGCTTGTGCTACTACTAATGGGTCTTCTTCTTCTTCTTGATCTATTTTTTTATGAGAGATTAAAAAAATGAGGGAATAATAATAATTGATATGTTTAGATTATTATAGAGTAATTAAGAGATGGTACTAGTTAATTTTTAGTTGTTTTTTTTAATTTCAATTTAATTGTTTAGTTTTTGTTAATTAATGAGATTATTATGATAATGATGATCAACTTTGGGCTAACATTTTTATTTTTTAATTTAATTTAGTTTTTGTTAATTAATGAGATTGTGATGATCAACTTAATTTATTTTTTAACTTAATCTCGCTTTTCAATTTAATATTTTATTTTCAAGTGATTGAGCTCGAGTGATGCTTGAATTCTAGTTACTCCGAATTACGGCAATACATTCTTAGCAAAAGTTATGATAATTTAATACTTGTTATTTATTAATTACTATTATTATTACTACTACTAATGTCTTATTCTCTTAGTTACACCAACCCAATTTTTTGTATGTTTGTCTATTATTATCTTTAATTATTATATTAATTAATTATGAGTTACTAATTTATTATTAGTATTATTATAGCTCCTTAAGCATGATTATTTGGTTTTGGGGATTTACTTGGCAGTGTTTTATTTTTGTTGAGATGATGATTGTAAAGCATTCTGTACTTTTTTTTCTCTTTCTGAGTCTCTCTGGTCGGACATGGAAATAATATAATAATTATTAAATTTTCCTTCAAATATTGTGTCTGAAAGATAGAGGCAGAAAGTGTTGCTACGTAGGTTTTAAAATTTATTAACTATTATTAAGGGCGGTGTTGAAATAAAAGTGTAATATTCTATTCCTATCTCCATGTATACTCTCATTATTCTAAGAAGAAATCAAATCATGAGCATAAACAAATCTTGTTCTTTTTTTTAAAAAAAACAAATCTTGTTCTATTAGGGGGTGGATGTACATTTTTATTAGTATTTTTGGTTAATATGATAATGTAGCTGATAAGGGGAGAATAATGATGTACTTTAGGGGTGACGTGGCTATATGATTCCAAAACAAACCTTATTTATCATATGGTTTTTCTATCATGTGCAAATTTGCACGTGTTAAGAAGTTTAAAATAGTAACTTTGACTTGAAACTTGTGTTTTTTATATTAAATATGTAACTTTTAATCAATAATTGTTGGTTTTCAATGAAAAGATACTACTTTTAGTTACTTTAACATGTGCAATATTGCACATGTTAGACAAACCCTTATCATATTTAGGTGAGTTGAATTCTAATAACATCCGAACATCTATTAAGATTCAAAGAACACCAATAATTTACCAATATCTATCGGAACAAATATCAATATTCAAATAATACATTTTAAGTTAAAATTGTATCGAAATGTTAGATGTATAAATTGAATTTACGTTCTTATGAGATATGAGTCAAGTTGTCGACATACTTGGACCAACCTTTGCTTGTTTTTGTTCTCTCTAATCAAGCATGCGGCCGTTTTTACAAATATAGCAATGGCCTATGGTTTAGGAGAATCTTAATCCTACTAATTTTAAACATAATCTCATTTAATACTATATAATCCAACTACCTATACTTTATAATAATCCAAATGTATGATGAGTTCTTGGAAATGTTCGCATACTCTTTCCCTTTAAGGCAAGTAGATCTATCAATTTATTATTAGTTATTAGTAAAGTAATGATAGCCACCAAAATATTTAAAATAACAAAGAGTATGGTAGAGTTATAGAGATTAGAGAGAGAGAGAGTGTATAATAGACAACGTGTTATGTCTTCCACCCTTTTCCATTATGGGTGTGTTTTGTTTTTGATCACTTAAAAAAAAGACTAATTTATTAATTATTTTGGGTCCACTTATTGGTTTTATTATGGTTTTCTAGTCATTGATGAAGTCACTAATCTTGTTTTGGTTAGAAGGGTGTGGGACCCTTAGGTACAGCCCTTGATGCTCCTTAACTACCGAGGCATGGGCATGTCCTTGGCCCTTAATTGCCCCTTAAAAATAGGGATATTTTTGTGTAAGTGATGAGGAATTTGTCCTTAAAATTAGGGATATTTTGGGCTATTCATGAGTTATTGTTTCAATTCCCCACTAAATGTAATAGTAATCCACTATGGGAATTTGGTCATATATCTTTTTCTCCTCCTTGATTTCATTCCACATGCATTGTTCAGGACATGTGTTCTAAATTAGAATGATCTTGCATAATATTTTAGTTATTTGGAGTACATTCGTGTTAATAATGATGACAACTTATACTTGAATTTTGTTTTTTTTAATTATCATCATCTAATCATGAAAATGTTGAAATTTAACAATTTTGTTTCAAAAATCAAAGAAATTTTAAAATAAATTCAAAGATTGAATCATCTCACTAATTCATACGAACTAATTTAATGAGCTAAATTATTGAATTCATAAAAAATGTCGGTTGCTAACAAATTCACTCCTATTCTAAAGACTAAAACTTGACCTAGTAGTGGTAAATCAAGGCATCAACAAGCAAAAACGATGTAGTCACTATTACACACAACAAAGTGGTAACCAGGGAATATTCATCGTCCTTAAAAAAAATAAAATCCATCGTGATCCTAATCAACGTTGTGTGAATGATTTTATGCTATTTGATTGACTTGTATATGGATTATTTGGATAGAGCGTCATAATAGGCTCTTTACTTTAGTCATCTCAAATTTTAGATAGTATGAAGATTCAATTTAGTGGCGGAGGCTAAGTTTACAAGTTTCTCTTATTATTTACATCAATGGTCGTCTAATCAATTTAGTGAAATCTAACATCCTCTTTGTTTTAGCCTTGTATTTGCGTTACTTATTTGCTCGTACTTCTAATTTTCTTCTATTTTTAGCACTTCTTGTCCTAGAGTAGTTGCATTAGTAAAATAGTTGGCTTATTAAAAAAATAAAGTGCTACATATTGTATTTTAGTCCAACATTTGAGCAAAGGATAGGGTGGAATCTCTACATTCCTTTATGAAATCTGAGCAGAGTTGCTTTCAGTCTTATGCTATGTTTGAACTTAATTTGGAATAGGAATTCATATCATTTATAGAAGTAAAAAATATTATCTATCGAGCTTCATTCATAAAGATTCAAATTATGAGAATCTTGGTTTTACAAATGAGGGGAGTCTTAGAACTTGGAAGATTCATAACTTGAATGTTGTTCATAATATCGTCCTTTGGAAAGTCTTAGAACAACGATGATGACGAGGTTGATACTTGTCATAATCAATATTGCATTGACGTTGTTTTGAAGTCTACGAAGAAAAAATGAAAAAAAATCTAGAGCAAACATATTTTATAATATTCGCTCTTGAATTGGTTCTCATGACACTGTTTTAATGTAATTTTTTTGTTGTTTCTTTTGTTACATCTATGTTTCTTAAGGCTCTTGTTATATTCTTATACTTTTATCTACTTTTAATATATAAGATTGAGAGTTAAATATGATTTTAGTCTCTTAAACTATATCAAATTTCCGTTTTAGTTGCTCTAAAAATTTCTTCGTTTTAGTCTCTTAAACTATATATTTTGTTTTCAAAACAACTTTTCTTATAATATATAATTAATGAGACCAAAAACTATCATTACTTAACTTTAAAACATATATAGCTAACATCCTCCATTCCAATTTGTGGAAGAAAATCAATTTGTGGCGTGGTCATTCTCTTTCTAAAGTGGGAAAAGAAGCGATCATAAAATCCATTTTTCAAGCTATTCCAACATACTTCATGAACATATTTTTAATTCATTCTTTGATAAGAAATGAAATTGAAAAAATCGTGAATTAGGTGGCTATAATGAGACAATTTTTATATACAAAAGAAGGATGGAGGGATGGGTTGTAAGAATATTTACATGTTTAAGTAAGCTTTTATAGGAAAGTAAGTGCGACGCTTGTTGTCGAAACTGGACTCTTTGGCGACTTGATTATATACATCATGTTATTTTCCGAAACGCGGTATGTTATAGGCGAGGAAAGGAACTAATTCTAGTTTTGTTTGGAAAAGTATTCACGAGGCTATCCCAATGGTTCGACGAGGTATGAGACGGAAGGTTGGACGCGGTGAAAATATTCGGGATTTTCATGATTATGGTTAAGAAGCGAACTATTGGCACAACCATCAACGGTTTTTCAAACTTCAAACCAATTAGATGAATAGATGTTGCATGTTGGCCATAATGAGTGGAACGTGGATGCGTTGCGTCTATATTTGAGCCCTCGGTCCATAGGTGACACTATTTGAACTCCACTGTTTAATTAAGTGGTTCACGATGAATTAATTTGGAGATCGATACCCTTAATGAGTATAGTGTGCAAATAACATATCCATTTTTCTTGACTAGGCTTGTTAAAAATGTAAATTTGAAAGTTGAAGGGAGTTGGCAAACCTTGTGGAAGCTAGATGTACGGTTGGGTGTTGGCAGACTTCGTGGAGAGTGTTGTAGACACTTTTAACTTGTCATTCAATGATGGAACGATTGTGAAATAAGTATAAGCTGACCAAGAGTTGCTCCATCAGAAATCGAACTCAAATTCTTTCAAACGATTCGTTTCATTCGCGCAATTCCTATTAAACATGATCATGATTTTATAGAGGAAAAAATTATTGCTTGAATGAAAAACAAAAACAAAGCGTGGTGATTAAAATATGTGATTTTTTGTCCCGATCTATAAAGATTAAAATTAAACAATTTATGTGAACAAATTTTTTTTTTGGTTACAATTTATGTAAACAATTTTTTTTTTTTGGTAGATAGATGAAATGACAAAGTCATTATAAACTCACTTACTCACACACACTAGTGGAGGTACCGAGGCTCGAACCCCGATCATGACATCCGGTCTAACAATTTCGACATTTTGCCAGTTGAGCTAGGACTTCTGGATAATTTATGTAAACAATTTATACCGAACTTATGTGATATAAGACCAAAAATGATTAAATTTTAGATAAATTAAAACCAAATGATCATGATTTTATCAAGACTAAAATTATCATTTTAGTTTAAAGTTTAAATTAGAAAATACTTATATAGTGTAAAGAAAAGTTTAAAAATATTCCTTAAAAAAAAAACTATTTTATGGGTTAGGTTAACAAAGTGTTTTTTATTTTTTTTATTTTTTATGAGCAAAATGTCCTTATTTCCCTTATTTTATACACATTGATATTGATAACTTAGAATCACATCTTTTAGAAGCTAACCTTTTCCATTTAGGCTAGTACTATGTACACGTTGCTCATCCAGATACGCTCAAAAAATCATAATCAAATCTCAGCTGAAAGATACTGGTATACTTAGCTTACTTGTGAAGCTATATATACTCTCTTAATGTCATTTTAAATATGATACTGTTTTTTTTTTTTTGAGAAAACTAAACATGATACATAATTAACAAGGCTAAGTGTGATACTCTCATTTTAAATATTTTACTATTTTTTCTTAGACCAACACACATTCAAGCTAACAGCATATATATACATAGAGGAAAAGTGTGATAACCAGAGAACGAATATGAGAATTCATGTAATATATTTTCAACAACCAAATTACTAGACTGTACCAATGTGGATAAACTTGTACTTCTATTAGCTTTTGGGAGAATTGAAGAACAAACCCAAGTTTTTCAACCAAAATTATCTCATTTTGACATAGCCTCTAAATTTTTTAATTTATATTTATTGCATTTTCTAGAAATTAAATTCATAAAAGTATCTCATTGAGTATATAATTTTTCAAATAGCGATCGCAAATATTATATTGCGAATAAATAGGGATTTATATCTAGTGTGTCCTATTATAATTTGGGTTAAATATATTTTTGGTTCCTATAATATGTCAACTTTTTGTTTTAGTCCCTCTAATTTTTTTTCTTCCAGCTTTTAATCACTCCAAAAATTATTCATCTTCACTTTTGGTCACTCCTATAAAGTAAACTCATATGTATAATTCATATTTTTAAATAAAATTTTGTAGAAAAATATATAATATTATAAGGATCTCTCCCAAAAAATATTAGAATTTGTTACCAAAACATGAATTAAATATGAATTTTTATATTTTTGGTGGTAAAAAACTCATATTTAATTTATGTTTTGTTAAAAAATTATAAAAAAAAAAATTGGAGTGATTTTTACAATATTCAATACATTTCTGAAAATTTTCATTAAAAAAAATACAAAAATTTACTTAAAAATAGGGACTAAAAGTAGTGATACAAAATTTTATAGGGACTAAAAGTTGAAGGAAAATTTTATAGGGACTAAAATGAAAAGTTGGTATATTTATAGGGAGAAAAATATTTAATCCTATATATTTATAAGTGAATTGATTTTTTTTAGATACTTTATTGATCTAAAATTTTGAGGCCTATGTATTAGCTTGAAATATTAGGCTTTTGGGTCGACCTTGCAAATAAATAACACAAATTCATTCAATTGATAAGAAATTGGCTCTTGAGTCGACCTTGCAAATATCCTGTAAATGTACAAGTTCAACCTCTTTTGTTAGCGCAAAAACTCTGAAACTTATTTCAACTTTGAATCATAAAAAATGAATTAATTATTTTGTATATCCCTAAACAATTAGAAATTTTTAAATAGGTCTTTAAACTAAATTTTTTTGTAATCAAGTCCCTCACATAAAAAAAAGAGTTTATTAAGTAAATGGTCTTTAAAAATATCTCAAATGTCATTTTTAATCCCTATAAAAAAAATTATACTTTTAAGTCCGGTAAAATTTCCTGCCAATATTTTTAATCCTTGTAAAAAATTTCATCAGCATTTTTAGTCTCTATAAAATTTTCAGTCATCGTTTTTATCCCTAAAAATGCTAAATAAAATGTTATATAGATTAAAATATGTGATTTTTTTTAGAGACTAAAAACAAAATGATAAATATTTATTAAAGACCATTTACTTAACTAACCTAAAAAAGTACTGCATTACAAAAGAAAATACTTTGACAAACATCTAAATTTTAACATTATATTTGAGACAGCTACAGTTGTATGCAGATGAATGGATTAGATATAAAGATGTACCTAAAATTCTTCCGTAATACCATTACCTTACAATATGATATCGTTGATAGTACATAAAGATTCTTTCACTAGATAATAGCTATTCTCCTGTCTTTATCTCTAAGCATTTTCATGTGCGAGAACTCTTCAAGAAGATCAAACTAGCTAGTACGTGTACATTGTACACTTAATTGTATGTCTGGCTATTTTTCATGTAAAATTATCTTGTATTTCAGAATGAATGGCTTTATAAAAAGGAGTATTAAAATAGAGATATATCCTCTCATCTTATAACAAGGATCACTTAATTATGTGGGTTCTTAATGGGGTGAACTACTCAATTCAACTTTTCAAGAGAAATTCTTTTATAGTCACAAAAACAAATGTACAGTGTTTAAAGACACACATTAAAAAAAAAATAATAAAAAAGAAATTGATAGTAAAATGATTTAGTAATTCAATGAATAGTTTTTTTTTTATGTGTGTGTGACCATACTATTCATTTGTGTTTGTGACTATGGAAGAATGTCTCGTTTCCCAAAGTCTTATTAATACAACTATTTCTGTGAGGGATGCGTTGAATCCAAGGAAAATTGGAACGTAAGTTTTAGTACATGTTTGCCACTAAATTTTGTAAATCAGGTGCTTGCTTTATTGGCCGCCGACGATGCCAATGGGCTTGATATCTTGGGTTGAGGAGGAACTAATACTCACTAGTTTACCGTTCAAGAGTGTTTATTGGTTCCAACTTGGGGATATCCACACCATAGAAGAAGGAGATTGGAAGTCCTTTTGGATTTGAATTGACATGTCCAATTTCGTCATACTTGAAAGATAATCAGTGTTTTGTTTGACCAACAAACTTTAGTCTATCTTTAAACTCTTTAAGTTATTCTATTGTGGAGACTAATATCTAATAAACTTTATAAATTACTTTTTTGATGATATTTCTCGAGCTTGTATGCCTAAAAATTCTGGCTTGTGCTTAGTTTTTCTTTGGGACCAAATGCCTTCTTTTGTACAAGAATAAATTTAACAAAACAATATGTCTCCGACCAAATTCGGCATATTGAAACATCTTTATCATACGATTAACCTCTATTTTAGGCAAGTATACATTGCTTTAGATTGATGATTAAGAAGATAATGCATATATATGGTACAAAGCACTTATCTTAATAATGCATTGTTGCTTAATATGCGAGTTAACTTTATTAGGGAAGGGTCAATATTCAATAAAGCTGAGTTTAACACCTTACACGACATAGTGTTGATAGGCAAACTTTCTGTCCCTACCTAGAAATTACACTATGGCTGGATGATGTAACCCTATAAATTCCATGATTAGGTATATGAACTTATTTTTCTTTGAAGTTTGGAACTGCTAAATTATTTTATAATTTATTTCTGGCATGGTTATAATTCTAGTTCTAGTGGTTACACTGTAGATGACAGGTCCCTCCTCTAGTCGGCCAGTCCTGTTACAATCAAAACGTGCGTGCACGTTATATATAAACATGTGCCCAAACAGTCTTTCTTTGAAACAAGTACGTAATAATTTGCTAGCTATACTTCATGTAGTTCTAGGCAAGAATTTGAGATCCTAAATACGGACTCATCCTTCGTCCGATCACATTTATAAGGAAATTAAATAATTAATGTATTAGCCTATATATCGATTGAATATATTAATTATTCAATAAATTTTAAAAAATATTTTTTACTTATAAATATGATTAATGGAGTATCAAATTTGTGATTTTATTACTTTTTATAGGCAAATAATATTAAGAAATGTACATTGACAAAATTAAGTTTATCGAAATAGATTAAACTTCCACAACATATGGCGAATTAAGATTCAATTTTAGTTAAGAGAGAATTTACATTGAATGTCTGACATACATTAAACCTCAGTCTTGGTCATAGAAATGTTGTGTTACTTCGTAGCCTTGTAAATAACGAAGACAAGACTCGTATCTTGAATACATCAACATTCAAATTTGTTCAACATGATACGAGAGTGTAGAAGCTCGAGTCTAACGACATTTACTCGGTAATGAGTGGTATATTTTGAAATAATTTTTTTGAAGAAAAAATTTGAATTTTTCTATTGAAATTCTGAAAAAAGATTATTTATTTTTTTAAGTTTTCAAAAAATATTATCTAAATTTCGGAAAAATAATTTCAATTTTTTATTTTAAAAAAATTCAGGAAAAATAGATTCAGAATTTTCAATTATGGAAAAATATTATCTAATTTTTTTTAAATTCAAAAAATATTATATAATGTTTTGTTTTTTTAATTATGAAAAATATTGGATTTCCAATATTTTTATTTTTTGTATAAAAAATAAAATAAATGAACTTTTTAATTTCGAAAGAAAATATGCATTTTCTTTCTTAAACTTTTTTCATTTTTTTTTTAATTTTTCCAGAATTTTTCTCATTTTTTTTTTAAATTTTTCCAGAATTTTCTTCATTTTTAAAATTTTTCCAGAATTTTTCTCATTTTTTTAACCCTAAAATAAATTGTTGTTGGCTCATCGTAAGATAAAATAGACATGCATAATCCATTGATCCTTTTTAAAGAAAAATGATCAAACAGTTTAAATTTCAAAAATTAATAGGATCTATGGTGAGCCACTTTTAAGGTTGGTCCACTATAAATATTTGGAGTTAAAGTTAACATTAGAGACCTTTTTGAATAACAAAGCAAACTTTGGGGGGACCGAAATGATGATTTTATGACTTATAAGACCAAAATAAAATCTGAAAATTAGTTGAGGGACTACTGAATTAATTTAGCCTTTATAGAATTACCTAAATGTATCCGAGATATTTTATTTAATGAAATGAGATAGTTGTTTTTTGTCAAAAGAAAACAAAGAGAGATGAAGAATAACTTTTTTAGTTCTTTTAATTTTGAGTTTTTTTTTTTTAATTTTTTGTTGTTGATTTGGATGTGACATGTCAGCAGTTAAGTGTCATGTAATCATTGTTTAATCGAGTTGGATGGAAAAAGTTGATGTTGTATGACTTAAATGACAAATTTAGTATTTACTCTCTCCGTTATGCAATAGATGACCAATTTGAAAATGTGTAATTTTGACCTAACTTACTTTGACCATATTTTTCTACCAATATACAAAGATAAATAATATCATATAAGACGTCGTTAAATTTGTCTCGATGAGTATTTTCAAAATATCAAATTTTCATAATTTTTTCTTACTATATTATTCAAGATATTTAAGCTCAAAATTATGAATTGACATGCGTAATAAGGTCAAGTATTAAAGGACGGAGGGAGTAAAAAACTTAATTGTCTAATCTGATACAAACGTCAAACTTAATTGACTCCATGAATCATGATGTATTTTACCGAAAATTTACAATAATTACTTTTCAACATATATTTTTGAATGCGAATCCTTTTGCTTTAACGGTCTTGCGATTTTTTGTTCGAAAAACACAAGTTAAAGAGTTAAAAAAGATAATAAAATTTTTGTATTTTTTTTGAAAGAATAAAATTTTTCTATTAAAAATACTACTTTTTAAACTTTCAAAATATTTAATACTACATGATTTCCAAAGTTATATTTTTATATTTATGTTTCTTGCTTCCTTATTACAAAACCCTCCTACGTAAGCCAATATTTTGTCTGACAAAGACTAACACGTGAAATTTAAATTGGTTCCTTTTAATTTAAACAATTATTTTAGAATTGCAATAGTTTCAAGAACCAAAATACTCAATCCACATTTTCTTATGCACTTTTTTGGTCAATGCATGACCCCTTCTTAGGGAGCGGGGCTTCCTTCATATTAAACATTTTTTATTTGATGACTTTTATGCACATTTAACTTCCAAGTATTTTCCGTGCAAACTTTCTTCACCATTGGTCTACTATTTTTTTACTAAGTCAACTCATTAAATAGATACCGCAATGAGTTTTCTTAAAAGTACATCCAAACACATTATATTGGTTTTGTGTGGTTTTTGGATGATAAATGATATTTGAACAATTATTTGTAATAATCTTTTCTCTCATATTCACATAATATTCTCATTTTCTCTCTCTATTGTTTTAGTTTTTTTTGCCAAAACTTACAATTTTTTTGTATATTTTAGTTTTCTTGTAAGTTTTGTAATAAAATGGTTGTTCAAATAACATTGCTTTTTTATAGATTTGTTTGAGGTTTTATTTTTGATCTGATTGAATTTGAACATTCATATTACCACTACTAATCCATTCGTCCATGATAAAAAAATATTGTCTTTAAATATAAGTTTCTAAAATAATTACTAGTAAAATTTATTATCTTTTTTCCAAACATAATCATAATTAATACAACTAACTTATTTTGTAATATAAAAAAGTTAAATTAAATACACATAAATAAAAAGAACGTATACTAATATTCACATACAAAATAAATACATCGACTACGTTACTAGTTTTCTAATTATATGTGAAATTTTTTTATAGTGACTTATAATAAGAGGAGACTATATTCTTTCAAAAAAAAATAAAAAATAAGAGGAGACTATAATTTTTCCTCTAACTACTATATTTTTAGAATAAAATATGTTTTCCTACCAATTGGACACATCGAATATAACTGAAGTCAACTTCACAAGTGATGAGCTAAGTGTCAAAAATTCACCGGTGGTGGTGGTGTTTTCTTTGGGTGTTGAGGATATAGTTATTGCATAATGAATTGTATAATAAATTAACATTGTATTGGAGTGATATGGGGGAAGAGAAGTTTATAAGTTGGAGAAGTTGCAAAGGTCAAGTCTTACGAAAAATATTGAGCACACAAAACAAGGAATCTCGAGGAAATAAAGTTATCTTTAGACTAACGTTTAGATGATATGACACGAGTGTCTTTTAGTTTAACCGAGATTCTGGATTCGAATTCAGTCTTAAACATACAACAAAGTTAAAAAATTTAGAGATAGTTTCCCTCCCATTGGGTCCCACAATGCTCGATAGATAGTCTCCGCCGTTACACACACGGAAGATCCCCGATTTACATTTGGGTCCCACAGAGCTCGATAGATAGTCTCCGTCATTACACACGCGGAAGATCCCCGGTTTACACGAAAAAGAAAGTTATCCTTACACTATACTAGTACTCGGATTGGGATTTGGTGGCATTAGCAAGGGCGCATATCCTCTCAAGTGTTTATGATGGAATCTCACGTAATTGGAAAGGATTAAATGGTGATGATCAACACAAGACAGTCTCCCGTGAAAATGTTTCGGGAGAGGATCCACATTCTAGAACATTGGGCTCATATCCTCACAAGTGTAATTTGTTTACGTTGGGATGTAAATTAATATCAATGGACATGAATACTATGATATTCGTGTTCATCCTCTTGCATAAATATAACATTTGTGTCCACTTCATATTCATGCGAATATACGCTAGGGGGATAATTCATGAATTTTGAATTACATACGGATATTTACAAATATTCTTTGATAAAATTTAAAAAAAAATGTATTTTTGTAAAAAATAAAAACTTTTTTAAATTACTTAAATTTGCAAACAAAAGTTTATCACATTCATTTCCTTCTTTTTATTTACCAAAACATAATAATATTCATACATAATAATAAGGGTTAAATATGTTTTTGGTCCTTATAAATATATCAAATTTTTGTTTTAGTTTCTCTAAAAAAATTCTTCGACTTTTAGTCCTTATAAAATTTTCAACCCCCACTCTTAGTCCCTATTTTTAAGTCAACTCATGTATTTTTTAATGAAATTTTGCATAAATGTGTAGAATATTGTAAAAATCTCTAAAAAAAAGATTTTTTTTTTTTAACAAAACATGAATTAAATATGAATTTCTAACCACCAAAAATATAAAAATTTAATTTTTTTGGGAGAGATTCTTATAATATTATAAACTTTTATGCAAAATTTTATTCAAAAATATGAATTATACATATGAGTTTGCTTTAAAGGAGAGACCAAAAGTGAAATTGGAAAACTTTTACGGGACTAAAAGTTGAAATTTTTTTTTAGAGGGACTACAACAAAAAGTTGATATATTTATAGGGACTAAAACATATTTAACCCTAATAATAATATCTAGGTTTATTGAATAATTGATGTACCTGATTTATAATATACTCTCAATTTATACGCGGATTCAATGAACATTCAAGTAATTTACTTAATTTATTAACATGCGCGTATACTCTCAGACACTGATATCACTAAATCCGTATTTGTATTCGTTTCGTCCTTGTGGCGGATTTTATTCGCAATTGCTGCAACCCCTACTAGAACATAGTTGGTTGTTGAGTCGAGATTCAATGGTTGTTGTAACCAGTGGCGGATCTTGAATTATATTAATGAGGGTGCCAAATATTTTCAGAATATATATTAAATAGTTTTAAAAAATTAACAAAATTACGGATTAGTCTAGTGGCTTATTTTCTTGGAACTACCATAGCGAACAACAGTTCAAGTCCCATTGGAACCTCTTTTTTTGAATAAAGTATTATTAATGCAACGGAAAATATAAAAAAAGAATCTACCGAGGATCAAACCCACACCTTAGGGGGGTTTCGGAGTTTGTCAATCCACTGCGGCGCTACTGTAACATATGATATGCTATGCATAATATGATAATTATAGTAAACTTAGGGGATGCAGTGGCACCTGCAGATCTCCACTAAGATCCGCCACTGGTTGTAATTGGACCTTCGTGCAATCTCTCAAAATATGAAGGGCGGTTTACTTATGAAAGGACCACAAAGGACATAAACTAGCAAGTAGCATCCATACCACATTTTGATCATTTTTCATTAGTCTTCAAACCATCATTCTAAAGAAGGCAAAGAAAACATTTTATTCTTTGAGGCCCTCCCAATCCCATTTGACAAACCGTTTGTACAAGCTGATGATAAAAATGGTTGATTTACAACTTCTTGAAGGGTAGTACCAGAGGGCAACCAAGCATTACTCCAAGTATATCCCATGCCAACTTCATAAGAAGTCATTTATTGTAAGTGTGTATACTCCGAAGGCCCAACCCCCAAGAAATAGAATGCCACCTACGCTCAGAGTCCGTAGATCTTCAAATAAAATTACGCATCAGTTTCTCAATATGGTTACTCACTCCTTTAGGGAAGGAGCGTTGTCCACATGACATAAGTCGATGTGTTTTCTACACTTAAAAGCAACAACATACTATACCCCAACACAAAAGCTAAACATACTATATTGCCATGTTAATATTATTTTTCTAACGTGCCTTCCCATATAGTGAAAGTTATGACCCTTGTAATGTGTACTAGAAGGCTAACCAGAACTGGAGTTTGCATAAGCACATGCCCCATGTGCCTCTATTTAAGACGACTTGGCAACTTTCCTAAAAATAAGCCATTTAAATTTTTAGGGGAACCTTCCTAAAAGGAAAAGATTAGCAAAATATGTGTACTTGTTCAACCTTTGGGGTCATAAAAGGGTTGTGTGGCCTAAGTTACACTAAGTGTAACTATTTCATTGGATTCTTACTATACCTTATCAATTAGTATGGTTGCTTTGTGTCATTATGGGGCCTTTACAAGAAAAAAAATGCACTCATTTGATATCTATCGTTAGGATCAAATTTAACCTCATTTGTGAGGTTTGGTAGAGTGTATATCTAGCTTGGCGGGGAGTCATTTTCAAGAAATTAAACCTCCTTCAACTATGGAAAGCCTATGTAGCTATTTTTTTTGGTATTGATGGTTGATTTTCAACTTTGAATTTGTTCATTATTAACGGTGTTATTGTTCACAGAAATTACCAATTGTGTTTAATTTATGCATGTGAAGTCGTATATATAATCATTAGCTCACTAGAAAGACATAGTTCAAAATTAAAGGTATATGATGTGGATGGATGTTGAACCTACGGTTACAATTCCCCCATTAAGCCATTAATTAACATCTTAGTTCTTACTTGACATTAGATAATTTTTTTTTTGGTGAATTAACATTCCATTTGATTGATGCTTCTTTTGCAATTGTTAACATAAAAAAACATTTTCGTCAAAAACATAAAAAAAAAAATCAAATACCTTGAAACTTATACTTTGTTTTACTATAATATTGATATGAAGTTTCCACCGTCACTTAAAAGTGATTGATCTTGGCCGGGAAACCTGTGAGGCACAGAAGGTGAGTTCTACCCTTCCAACCAGATTTTTTTCACGGACATGAGTCAATAATCAAACCTCTAACTACATACTTAAGGAGCCAAAATTTCTTACCACTTGAACCAATCTATTGGCTATTAAAATTTGCCATTTATCATGAGAAGATGAGAGATATTTCACTTTACTTTGTCATTAAATATTGATTCAATCTTTTAGTTTGGTGTATAGAAAACTTAAATGTCAGAGATATTCTTTAAAATTTCACAATTACTTTAACATGTCTATTATATAAATCTATATTCTTTTTTTAAAACAAGTTATAGTCTATGGCGAGGGAAAGGTTTTGGATTTAAAATCATTTACTAACAATAACATTTTCTTGATCATTTACTAGCAATAACATTTTCTTGATTTAAGAGTGATCAGAATCCTGAGAGCGTCGAGAGCAATAGCACACTAATGTTCTAGGATCATAAGAGAGAAAGAGACCATATTTCAATAAAAAAAAATAAGACATCAAATATATGAGTCACTTTTTTATATATTAAACATTTAACTGATTCGTAGTCAATGTGAGATTGAACACTCACATTTGAACTTCTTTAAATGCGAGTCTCTTAGATTTTATACTTGATCCAAACATTTCGATCAGTTCTTGTAGCTACCCTTTGACGAAACAATCTCATACTTGCACGACCTCAGAATCCCCCAGATTTGAACGTTAATTCAGTTTATTCATGTGTCCCTTTGTCTAGATGCATGCAAATAGATGTTCATTGAACATGCTTCATGCATCAACAATCACTCCATGCCCTCATCGGCCTCAAACACCACATGCCCAACAACTTCCTCTTGGTTCATCCTGAAACTACATTGTACAAGAAGATGTTCTCTTTGATACAATTTGTTGGTAAGTTTAGGGGAGCGTTGTAAGTAACAACATATCAATATTGCAAGACCATTAGAGAATGAGACGCCACATTATCTTCATCTAAAGTCTTAAGACATTATGTATATGAATCTTCTCTCTTATGTATCTCCCCATAAAGTGTGGCTATCACACACCTTAAATTTGTATCATTGTCCTAACCAACAGAGCACACCTCCTAACTACTCAGCCAAGAATACTTTCAATGCAAGGATCCAATATCCCATGTTTCACTCCTGCCCCTCCACTAAGTCGAACCATGTCATGCATGGATACACTCTTTGGGAAATCGGGTCGAGCGTTGTGAGCAATAACATGTCAATGCTCCACGATCACACGAGAGGGAGACACCACATCTCTACCAAAAGAGTTAAGGCATCATGTATACATGTCACCTCTTTTATATATCTAGCATTTAACTCATTCATATGTGACTAACCACTCACATACTTCAACTCAACAATCTCATCCTTAAGTGTGAGTCTCCCACATCCTATATTCAATCCAAACACTAGGATCCATTCCAACTCCTCCATCAAATCCAACCAAACTTTGATACAACTTATTGAAGAGTTAGAAAAGGCGTTGAAACAACAATGAACAATGCTCCAAGACCAGAAAAGAGGAAAACACCTATGTTATATACCAAACATTTATACTCCAGGACCACTTGAAGTCAACAACAAGCACCAAGTCCAAGAACACAAAATAAAAGACATAAAAGATGCAGAGACATATATATCTTAAATGAAATTAAGAATACTTTAAAGAAAAGCAAATAGATGGGAAAAGAACCCGTTATTGGAAGTAAATAATGGACCACACGATTATTTACAACATAAAGATTAGAGCACTACAATTTTTGTTGTGGTCCATTATATTTTTCCATGTCTTATCTCCAACAATCCCCAACTTCAATATTCTTGTGTCTAATCTCACACGCTTGATTAATTACAAATATTTGAGTGAGGGATTGACATAATCCTCCAACTAATCATACATCACATATTATTTTTCGTCGTTTTATACATGTTTGTATGTACGATGAGTTCGACAAAATCATAGTGACCCATTGTTATTTTGCAAAAAATCATATTTTAGTATTTCTACAAAAGATGCCACCATAATCTTATTAAATTTACCGTAATATCAAATATAGACTTACCGGTTCTACTATAAGACTCAAAATATTGCTCTATTTCAAGTGTAAACTAAAATCAAAACCGTATTTATAAGGCTCTCTATTCAATTGAGAATTAATAAAACCATATTCAAATTTGTCAATTCAAATGTCGCAAGGAAAACACATGAAGGGTGTATCTGTAAATTTCCTAATGAAAAGGAGTGGAGTAAAATCATGGGGTTACTTACTGGCATGTGAAACAAAGAAGAAAGAGGCTATGTGTTTAACCTTATAAGGAAAACAATTATGTCTTCTGTAGCTATTCACATGCTCAATACTTTGATAGATTCATTAGGGACCATGTGACACAGTGTATTCAAGACCAATGAGGTGCCATTAATTCTGCTTTCCTACACAAGTCTTGAGAGTTAAGAAAATGAGAACCTTGCACTTTCCTATTCTTGAGACAGCCTTGTAAATTCAGCTAGCTTCTTATACGGACACTTCAAAATACAAATAGGATGAAAACAAAAATGGTAAAAAGGGGTTTAATTCTCATAATTGATAATTAATTTAAAGATAAAGTTAGCTCGAGGTCTATAAGTTTGACAATTTTCTCAGATTAGTCCTTTAGTTTGTGACTCTTTTTGTTGAATAGTCCAGTTGTTAGATACACGTTATAAGAGTAAAATAGAGAATCTAAGAGTTGAACTCCGACATTTATATATTAATGTCCATGAAGCTACCAACCAAACTAAATTTATATGAAGCAAAAAATGAGTCATTCATATCTAATACGAGTATATGAGACATGATGAATAGACACCATTGTTCATCTTTAATTATAGAATAAAAATTGTGATTCTCACAACAACAAATATAAGATAAAAGACCACAATAAATCATAAACTTAAGAAAAAGAATGTAACATAGTCGATTAATTTGATAAACTTAAACTTAAAGGAACGCAAGTATAATTTTAACTAATAATATAAAAGGAAAAGACAGTTTTTTCCGTTCCAAACAACGACCAAAAGTTACTAACTACCAATTTTGTTGGTATATCTTTTATCAAATTTTGGTTGGACAGACCACAAGTGTAATTTGATAAATACAATAGATACCTCCCCCAACAACAAAAAAAACACCAAGATACCCTTGATGCCACACCTATTTTGTAAATGCTACCTCAAAATACAATCTATTGGGTTTGGACATTTAGCTAAGAAGGTTTTGCATGAGGTGCAAATTATATTATCAACTACTTCATCTATTGAATATTCCTTAGAAGAAAATATGAACGAATTTCGTGCACACTAAATTGGCTAATAGTTGAATGCCATGCAAATAATAATTCTTTCAACATCTTCCCATTTCGAAATAGTTTTAAGAAAGCTTCTAGTTGCATGAATACCTCATCGGGAAGGACCGTAATTACATATATCTTATACAACAGATGCAATAAAAAATAGGCTAAAATATGGCTTTGGTTCCTGCAAATATGTCTCGTTTTGGTTTTAGTTCCTGTAAAAAAATTTTGTTGTTTTTGGTCCCTGCAAAATATTTTGTTTTTGATAATAGTCCCTCCAGGGACTATTTTCAAAAGTAAAATATTTTGCAGGGACCTTTTTAAAAATCAAAAGATTTTGCAGGGACTATTTTTCTAATAAATGGGTTCAGCCATCATGTGCCACGTGTGCAAATGATCACTAAAGTGGGGTCAGAGACCAAAACCAAAACGAGACATATTTGCAGGGACCAAAAACAAAAAAAAAATTACGGGGACTAAAACCAAAACGAGACATATTTGCAAGGACCAAAACCATATTTTAGCCTAAAAAATATATTCCTAGTTGGGAAATCCGGGGAACACCGGAAGCAATAATGGGCTAAACATCTAAGACTACTAAAAGACTTGACACCATATTTGCACCAAAAATCTTAAAACATTAGGTATATGTGTCCCCTCTTTTATATGTCCAACGTTTCCTCCATTTCTAGTCGATGTAGGACATACTTACTCACACTTGATTTTCAACATCCCTTGCTTTCAGTAACTCTCAAAAACATGCTTTCAATGAGAAATTTTAATGTGGACCATATTTTAGTAGTCCACTTTATACGTAGTTCATCACTGACTAATATTAAAAAATGTTTAAAACTTCAACAACATCAAACACCGTCTCTTGATAATAGATGTAGTAATCATCCTCATTTTTACAATTGACATAATAATTTTATGGTGTGTTTAGATCGAGAGTTTAGTAGAGGAAGGGAGGGAAGACCATCTTTTTCTTTATTAAATTACAGGGACAATATAAAAATATTTTTTTAAAAAATAAATTAAATGTGATTGAAGTATTATAATTATTTATAATGTTATTTCAATTTTTGACAAAAAATTTCTATCATGTTCGCAATTTCACAAAGAAGGCTAAATTACACTAGAGGTCCTTTAAGTTATTTAATTGTAAAAAATTGGTCCTTTAAATTTTTTTCGTATCACTTACGTTATTATGTTATTTAATTATAACAAGTTAGTCCTTTAAGTATTGTTTGTAACACTTAGGTCCTTTAAGTTATTTAATTGTAACTTTTTGGTCTCAAGTAACTTACATTTTTAAGATCTGAAATCTCTCAAATTGTTATTGTAAAATAACTTAAAGTAGAGGTGTTAAAAACGAACCAATCCAATAGAAAAGCCGCAAACCGAACCAATCTAAACTGAAACCGCAAAAAAACGCATTTGGTTTAGATGTATTCAGATCGTTTTCTTACTAAACCTCATGGTTTGGTTGGGTTCCGGTTTTTATTTTATCAACCGAATCAAACCAAACCAAACCTCAGTATAAGAAAAGCAATAATTAAACATATGTCACCTAAACCAATATTTATAGAAACTCAAATGGATACTTTTATAAAATTACATATTTTTTCTTGTTAATTTTTTTCTTTACTTTTTATTTGAAAATTATTTATATGTGCTACTTGAATTGATAAAATCTTAGTATTTTCATTTCTTACCGAATAAGATTATTTTGTCACGTTTTTAATTTGATTTATGTTGTTGGGAATATTGTTAGATGAAAATGAAATTTTAATGCTGAAAATATATTGTGTTTTAGATTTTTAACATGGTTTTATTGTCGAAAACAAAAAATTGTATTGTTTCGATAAAAACCTCACAAATCGATCCAACCTAAACCACATTGGTTTGGTCCGAATTTTATTTTAAAAGTCAACCGAACCAAACCAAACCAAACCACATGTTTTTTTATCTTGCGGTTTGGATAACTTTTAGCCTCAAAACCGAACGAAACCGCACGGCAAACACCCTAACTTAAAGGACCTCGTTGGTGCATAAAAAACTTAAAGGTCCAACTTGATACAAATAATTAACTTAAAGGATCTAAGTGATGTGAAAAGAACTTAAATGACTAATTTATTATAATTAAATTACTTAAAAGACCTCTGATATAACTTAGCCTATAAAAAAAGATGAATGATAACAACACTCGCTTTTCTCATGACGTGGAGAGTGACTTTTTCTTCTTCTTTTGAAAAGTAGAGATGGGAAAAATCTGGACCAAACTTAAACTTTGGTGAAAAATGATATTTACATTTTACCATGGAGTGCACAACAATAACCAAACACATAATTCACCTGGCAGCAAGATGATAAGAAAGAATAATATTGTCAGTGGTGTTTGTACCTGATCATTTGTCTTTTTGTTCTTCACGACACGTTTTACTGCCCAGATTTTCAGTGGGGACCCCATGTGTGTTGTTTACTAAGTTTTACTACATTTTAGTTACATTCAGATAAAAATTGTAAACTCATGACCAGTAAATTATCAAAGGATTATAAAGAAAATATTTGATCGAAACTCCCACACCATTTTCACAATTTAAAAATGAAAGAGATAGAGACAATGATATGATAAATGTGATATATTATTGAACATGTAATGAGAAGAGAGAAATGAAATAAAATGAGATGTCGAATATGGCCAAAATTCAGTGAATTCCTTATTAATCTATCAACCAATTATAAATCATAGTTTGTATGTTCTTTTTAAGGTAAATATGGCCAAAGTAAAGTATTTATTTTTTATTTTTTTAGTAAGTATTGTTAAGGATCCAATGATTGAAATTGCTTGGAAGTATAAAAAATCTACGAGGAGTGCTAATAAAACTCTTTTTAATACTCACTTTTTTATTAAATGAAATTCATGTGGGTCTCACATCCTAAAAATCGATCCCACATAAGTGGCGGGATCCACATGAATTTCATTTATTAAGAGAACGAGAGTTGAAGAGATTGTTGCTAGTATTTCTCATAATCTATACACGTCGAGAAATCGTAAATAGTTCATAAATTATTCTTATATATATATATAGTCCCTCAACTTTCATTCTCTTATTTTAAAAGTAATTGAATGATCAAATTGGTGGAATTTTTTTTCTCCAGATCATATTTGGGATGTGTCAAACTTTAAATCCGAACACCACTATCATTTGGAATTCAAATATTAGTTGGTTATATTTCTTGAGTCTAGTCTCTTATGCTAGAAAACAATTTACTATATTTATATAGCTCATGCAATATATAAGAAAAAACTATAGTTTGGGAATCAAATTGGATGTTTAGTAAAAAAAATGCTCCATATTTTTTTTAATAATTTTCTTCAGTTATTTTTATTATCAATTGAGACGAAATAAACCTATTATTTCCCACGCAGAAGCATTCTCCTAGGTATATTTGAAAACAAATATCCCTTAAAGATGTTTGAGGCTATGGGTTTGGGGGTATGAAACTGGTTCTCGAATTGGACTTCTACTTTGTTTGGGCTCGAGTAACGCTTCAAAGACCTGGCTATTATAATAGAATTCTTTTCTCACCCTCCAAGCTTTGATTTCTGCTCTCCCCCCTGTACTTTTCGCTCGCACCTAGCCAAACTGACCAAAATACCCCTATGTTAGTTAACTAACGCAAGTGTAAAACTATGCGTTACTTAACTAACGTTGCGTCACTTAAGATGTGCATGTGTAAACATTGCGTCACATAAGAAGCGCATGTGCAAAACACTACATGAGGTAACTAACGCAAAATGTTAACACATGCGCGAGTTAACTCACACTCTACTGATATATCAGTACAACATTAAATACTGTACTGATATGCTTTAATTGCAAAGTGTGCCACTAATGACTCGTAATCTTTACACGCTCATAATTGAACCGAATTACGACAGTTTAACAAGATTATCGGATAATACGACATAATCGATCAAAATTACACAAAAACATCGTTTTTCTCACAATCACATAATCACACTTAACGATCCAAACGGTCCAAATTACACAAATTCACCGGTAATGACCCGTAATCACTTAAACACACTTAATGACACGTAAACAATCCAAATTACACAAATTTGTCCATAAATTTCTAAAATTACATAATCTCACATAAACGGTCAAAATTACCCAAATTCATCGTTAAATTACATAAACACAAATTCATTAAAATTCAACAATACGAACACAAATTTGGAAAACCTTACACTATTACACTTAAATAAAGATTACACTTCAACGGATCGGACAAAAAGATACAAAGTGTTATTCTCAACTATTAACCTAAACATGTAATCAACGTCACTATCATCTTTGAGAAGTTGTGGATAATACACGGTCTTCCAGAAGTCCTCTTCCTTATCCTCCCCCAAGTCCAGGCCTAGCACATTTACTATCACATCACGTGTTCTATGATTTGAACCAATTTGGATAAAGACGACGTCAAGTTTTGCCTTCAACTCGTCCAACTTGTCGGTGGGGTTTACAGTGAACAAAGCCTTCTTTATCACATCTACATAATGAACTTCAAGTTTAACCGGATCTTCTGCATCTTCAGACATGTTTCACTTCACAAAAATATAATGAAAAACAAATATGAGATAACATAAATAGTTGAATAATTAGAGACAAAGTAATGCGAGCAATAATTGGTGTGACATAACCGGCCACCAAAAAAATATTTCATTTCATATATTTATATAATATATAATATTAGTTACATATTGGCCACAAATATCCAAATTACATAACCGACCACCCAAAAATACGTTGGGGTGTAATACTACCAAAAAATAGGACGAACACCGATCGACCAAAAAGTGTCATAATCGATAACCTATCTAAGAAGTCTAGAACAAAAGTGGCGCAAAAAATTCAAAAAACAGGACCCTACAGTGGCGTGACTTAAGTCACGCAACCTTTAACCCTTGCGCAAGTTAACATGCGCACCAAGCCCCACTGCCTACGAAAAATAGACGAACCAAGCACAAAAACCAGCAAAATGAGATGAGTTTTGATGATACAATACCTGATATTTGATGCTTGATGAGCGTAAAAACTTGCTTCCTGACGATTTGCAATGGTTTGGGATGAGGATTTTGACCCAAAAATTCGCACTTTTTGGGTTCTTGAAGGTGGATGGTGTAACGCCCCAATTTACTATTTTCTTATTTAATTATTATTGGTTGATTTTAGAGTCTTTTATATGACTTATATGATTTATGTTGATTTATGACGTGTTGTGGTGTTTTAATATTTTATTAAGTGGCTTTATATTATATTTTTTAGTAGAATATGTGTGGATGTAGTTAGAAAATACGTTGATTTAGTTAGAAAATATGTGGATGTAGTTAGAAATATATGTGGATTTAGTTAATAAATATATGTAGATTTAGTTAGAAAATACGTTGATTTAGTTAGAAAACATGTGTGGATGTAGTTAGAAAATACGTGGATTTAGTTGGAAAATATGTTGAGGGTGTGAGATATAAAAGCTAAGAGCCAGACACAAATTAGGTTAGAAGCTTTTGGAGAAAAAGAGGAGAACTAAGAGAAGAGGAGAACCTAGAGAAGAAGAGAACCAAGAGAAGAGAAGAATTT
>Ga0228710_1000922_pt1 | contig 41645 bp, 16 predicted proteins | sample MedpolnodulmetaG_FD_177995 | JGI IMG/M metagenome (GOLD analysis project Ga0228710, IMG submission 177995) | Root nodule microbial communities from Medicago polymorpha collected in Santa Monica, California, United States - pink nodules | ecosystem: Host-associated > Plants > Roots > Nodule... | reverse complement strand
TGAAAGAAAGGAGAAAGGTAAAAAAAAAAAAAAAAACTTTTGGAGACGGTTGGGTGTTGACAAGTCTTTATGTTTAATCAGGCATTCATCTATGGACGACAGTTATTAGATTGACAATCTCAAAATTGTTGTTGAATCAGGCATTCATCTTGGTGTTTGCTTGTTCGCATTATCGTCTAAAGATCTGACCAAGGAAGCATCAAACTCAACCGTCCTTTAGTATTGTGTTGATCAAATATTGAGAACATGATTGTCACGTCGTCGTCATTCATGAGTTTCATCTTGGTGAACTGAACGTTTTCATCTTAGTCGGTCAATGGACGACGATACTCAACATTGTCCACCGTCCTTATGTCTTTGTGGTTGAGTCAACAGTTGATATGACTCAGTTCATCGTTCAGAACTAATAGTGTAACATCGACCCGGATCTTGAACAGATTGGGGTTTCCCTTGTTGTAGTAAATTGTGGCTAACTTGGTGTCCAAATCACTAGATAAATGTTCATGATTCATTGTAGCTTGTTCAGATCTACATGATTGGGGTTGTTCAAATCTACTTAATGCCTTTGTATGTCAGTCATATCTACACAACATAAAAAATGAAAGAAAAAAAATCAATAAAAAACTCATTCAAGCATTTCATCAAACAGATAGATTGTAAAATGTACAATCTTGATTCATTGTGTTATTTCAAGTTTTAAACTATCACATTGAACTTAATCCCCAGTCTAAACAACATTCACAATGTAAACATGCAAACATTTGATCATTTCACAATGTAAACATGCACACATTTGATCATTTACTACCAAAAAAAAATTACATAAACTCTAACCACTAAAATATTATCAATTTAAACAAAACAAAAATTAACATATAAATCATAAAATGTCATTGTTAAAAGATTATGAATAGTTACTTATTATTAGAGTGATGGGTTGCTTAAATTTGAAGAAATTAGATGCATATTGCTTCGAAAGAGTTTGGAGGTTTTTTTTTTTTTTGTGTTTTGAAAGTAATAAGAGTTGTCGTTGTTATAAAATCATAACGCAAAGGCATTTAACTATCGTTAGTTCATTTAGTGAGCAGCAGTTAACAATCGTTGTTAGCGAAACAATAGTTAATTGTCGTTGTGCGTATTTTTGTATTTTCTAAATGTATGTGAGACATTTTGCAATTGAAAAAAGCAATTTTCCTTTAGTTATATGATGGTGCTTATCCAAAAATGCAATTGAAAAAAGCAATTTTCTAAATGTACCTGGTGATGAAGTCATATGATGGTGCTTATCCAATAATGTTTTATATGTTATTTTTAAATAAACTTAAATTGACTTCTATATACGATAAGAAAAGAATTGATTAAATATATATTTCTGTCCTTATATAACTTTCTTATCAATTTGATCCCTACAGATTCATTTTTAGTCTTCAAAGCCCCCCCACTGGAAAAGTGGTTTATGAGCTAGTATACCATATCAACATTTGATCTAGCAAACCAAACTTCTACTTAATCAATTACCTAATCAAAATAGTCAATGATTGTTTCATAATAGCTGGTAAATAATGCAATAAAATTAGAGCGCATGGTTTGCCTAAAAAATGCGACGTTAATATAAAGCGTGATAATTTAGAAATATTTACAACCAGAAATGAAGACTTGTCCAGTCTCTCTTTCACCCTCTCCTTGTCTTCCTATCACAACCTCAACAAACCCAGAAAAAATTACAAACACATACAATACAAACAACATAGTAACACTGCTGGGGACAACATCCTTTTTTTCTTCACCCATAAATGGGGGTGGTGTTGGATAAAGAATTACAATGAAGAGAAGGTTAAAAATAAAAAATAATAGACTTCTTTATCATGTTTTCTTTTTCCAAAAGTGAATTTTGGCATTTTTCTAAAGAAAGTCATCATCTATCGTCATTGTTTTTCATTGTTTAATTGCAATGACCCGTCCTTCATCAATTTCAAGCTCAGACTGTTAAACCTCTCTCGTGAATACTGCCTTGAAGCCTTTCTCCAATCTGTTCCGGCCTTCATCATATTCGCAAATTCCTCATAACTTATCTTTCCATCCTGCAATTTCAAGGGGACAGATATGATCAAAAACTGGTTACGAAAATTCACTAGAGTAGTACAAGACTTTTCTTCAAGGTATCTTCCAAAGCACAAAAGACAAAATAGGAAACCGAAGAAACTTAAAAATACAGCAAAGTTGACTATATATCTGCTTGTTGAATAAAACAAGACAGATATATTGTATTAGCATAGCCACAGAAAAGTAGGAGAAGGAAAATGAATTATTAAGTGAAAATAGACTCACTAACCTTATCTGTGTCCACATCATGCATAATTGCACTAATGACTTCTTCACTGTTTGTTTCGATTTCATCGGATAAGGCATTGCGCAACTCCTCAATCTCAATATACCCAGTTTGGTTTTGATCAAAAAAATCAAAGGCTTTGTGAAGGTGCTCATCATTTCCCATCTTTCTCAGATGAACAGAAATGGCTACATACTCCCCATAATCTAGGTATCCATCCCTGTCTATATCACCCTGTAAAAGCAGTAGCTCTCAAACGTTAGAAGATGAAGAGACAACCAAAGATCCGTGTATAACAATAATTTAACATAAACCGTATATGTAAATGTGGAGAATGGAATCCAGACAAAGGGTGAAAGTAAAACTCACAGCTTCCATAAGAATTTGGAGATCAGAATCGGGAACTTGATGGCCTAGTTTATGCAACCCCGTTCGTAGTTCATCAATGTTGATCTTGCCTCTGTTGGTTGTATCCATAAGATTGAATCCTTCTTTTAATCCGGCAGCTTCTTCTACCGACAAATGCTCAGCAATAACCTGTTCGCAAAAGAGATATTAGTTGTAGAAAGAACAAGTGTGACTTGTTTAAATGGCCATATGGATAAACATTCCAGGGCCGATTCCCAAAGGAACATTCAAACAATGTTAAGAACATTACCCTCAAAGCTCTTTTCTTAAGCTTGTTCATTACGGAAAACTGCTTTAGCCTTGCTCTAACTGTTTCTCCTAACGAAACATTGGGAGCTTTCTTTGCATTTATTAACCATGGATGATCTGTATTTAGTGAGCAAGTAGTGTTAAAATCCTGCTGTTTCCGTGTAGAAAAATTTGAAGAGAAAAATAGTGTTAATTTTCTGAGCAGAATATGAATTGCATGATACCTACCTAACACTTCTTGTGCAGTAAGTCGCCGTTTTGGGTCAGGATTTAGCATCTTTTTCACAAGGTCTTTTGCATTATCAGAAACTTTTGGCCACGGATCCCTTTTGAAATCAACAACAGATCGTATGATTGCTTGTGCAACTCCTTGCTCAGTTTCTTCATTTTACAAAGGAGGGAGAGACAAGATTTAGAAAATCAGAAAGAAAAACAATTTGTGGCATGCATTGATTTTAATGCCAACAATTAATTGAAGCATATTATAATAAATTAGTTGCATGAGCTTCACAGTGACTTAATATTGGACTGCTTAACATTTCGTTCTCTAAGAAGTCAACAAACATCATTACAGAATCACAAGACAAAACTAACCTGCCCAAAATGGAGGAACACCACAAAGTAAGATGTATAGAATAACTCCAGCACTCCAGATATCAACTTCTGGGCCATAATTTCTCTTCAACACCTCAGGAGCCATGTAATATGGACTTCCAACTATCTCATTAAATCTCTCCCCTGTATAAAATAACAACCTTTCAGCAAAATGCAAAGCAATGAAACCAGCAATACGATGAAAATCAAGCAACAATGCAGATATAATCACCATCCAAAAGGTTTACCTGGCTTAAAAAACACTGACAATCCAAAATCTATAGCTTTCAATGCTGCTGTTTCCTTTTTATTTGCAAACAAAAAGTTCTCAGGCTTGAGATCCCTATGCATCACACCATGTTTGTGGCACATCTGAAACAAACAACAAATCAACAATCATGATTCAAGACCACATTCCCAATTTATCACAGCATAAAAAAATTGGAACAAGCCCAAACACATCAATGCAAATGAAAAACAAAAAATCCACACAGCATACAAACACAAAACAAAATCATACACAGCCATCCGTAAAGTCTAGCTCAACTGGCAAATGCCTATATTGCTAGACTGAACACCTTCACTTGGATTCAACTCAGGACCTCACAGTTGTGCGTGTGAGTTTCAGATGGTGTCCATCACTTCCGTTTACGACCGTTGACCCAAAAAAAATAAAAAAAATACACAGCCAAATTCCCAATTAAACCAACCAATAAGATGCATTTACTCTTCACATAATATTATTTCAACTACAAAATAACATTAACAAATTTCCCAAAAACAGCTCTTTAGCACAAATTTCATAAAAACAGCTCTCTAGCACAAATTAACAAAGTAGACTCCATTAATTAAATTACCTTATAGAAAGAAAAAAACACCTAACTAGCATAAAAGTTGATTCAACAAGATCACAAATTCAAAATTAGTAAACCAAATTTCAGTTTTTTTAAATAAAAAAAAAAAAACTTAAACTCCAGCTGATAAATTATTTAAAAAAACATAAATTAAAACTTTTTAAAAAAAAATGAATTAATAATCATCATATAAACTTAAAGTAGCAAAAATAATTGAAATGAAAAACCAAAAAAATAATCAGATCCAAAAAAAGAAAGAAAGAAAAACCTGAACAACTTCAACAATAGTTTTGGTAACAGCAGCAGCAGCACGTTCAGTATAATGTCCTCTAGCAACAATCCGATCAAAAAGCTCACCACCTTCACAAAGCTCCATAACAAGATGAACAGCATTATCATCTTCATAAGTATCTTTCAACGTAACAATATTATTATGCTTTGGCATATGTCTCATTATTTCAACTTCTCTTCTAACATCTTCAATATCAATCGCTGTTCTTAGCTTCTTCTTCGATATCGACTTACACGCAAGTTCTTCTCTTGTTTCTTTGTCTGTGCAAAGATACGTTACACCGAATTCACCTCTACCGAGTTCACGACCGAGTTCGTAACGAGTTTCGATTTCGTTACCTGTTGGATCTTTTAACACGGTTAGTTTTGATGTGGTGTTGTTGTTGTTGTATGCGTAATCGGTTGCGAATGGATTTTCCTTTTTACCCTTCTTGTTCTTTTTGTTGCTTATTTCTTCTCCTGCTACAGCAGGGGTAGCGCAGCAATTTCCCATGGTTTAGAAGAGATCTGGGTTTGGGTTTGGATCTGAGATGAGAATTTCCAAGGGTAAAATCGGTATTATAAAGAAATGAAATTTGAGAGTAAAAGAGGGTTTTGGAGAATAGAAATAGAAGAATGAAGAAAGGGGATTGAATGAATTTAAGGGCGTGTTTGGGTTTGAAATTTGAATGATGATTATAAGCTGAGAGGGTCAAAACTTAAGTTGTTTCGCAGAGACTTCGTCCATCGTCGTTTATCTCTCTCTCTTTTGTTTTTCTCTCTCTTCTTATTCTTTATCACTTTTTTCATTTTTCTTTTTCTTCTAATTTTCTTTCTGTAACAAAAACCCAACTCAATAATGCTGTTTCTTTATCCATCATTGCTGTTTTTCTTAAATTAAAATCAAATATCATTTCTCTTAAACCAATTTATGATGTATTATTGCTAATTTTAATTTTTATGTCATTTTAAAAAATAGCTGATAATATCCCTCAAAAAAAAAAACTGATAATAGTAAGTTTTTTTAATCAAGCTGTAAGTGCAATCATTTTCCAAGAAATATGGAAATTATTTATTTCAGTTTATTTAAATAATAATCTCTTCTTTTAGTGAATGATTCACATGAGTTCTTTTTCTTTGGACTGTAATTCTCCAACTTGGGTAATTTTTTGGGTATTGCAGTTTTTGGGGAAAGCAGGTCAACAATGTAGTTTAGCAGCCAATGGCCATTATTATCACTTACCTAAAAGTTGAATTTTATTTGCCTTTTGTTATTAAAGCATGAAATAGAGTCAAGTGGTTTGGTGGGGGGTTTAGATCATTTTCATATGTAAGGTGTAATAGAGAAAAACTGAAATTATTTTAAATATAATCTTGAAATATAATCTTTTCTTTTTTAAGAATATTTATGAGTGTGCTAAGAATATTTATTAAGATTGTTTTTTTAGTAAATGGTTATTTAAATAATATATCTAATTTATTTGTCTTGTTGGAAACCTCGAAAAGAAGGATGTGTTGGGTATTGGGCTAACTTTCTATATGGAGAAAAGCCTAAATATGTTAGTCCATTATATCTCACTTATATAAGTGGAGAGATGTCATATTAAGGTTGAAAAGAGAGTGTTTTTGTGAGAAGAGTAGCCATCAAAGTCTAAGCTAAGAGAAATTCGTATTGCAATTTTTAGGGTATTTTTCATCTTCTTGTTCTCGTGAGTAAGCTTTTGTTGCTTGGTTGTGTTGGCTACTTGTTGGCACTATTTGTGCATTACTTTTGAGACCCTCTTCTATCCATCATTTGATTATAGAAGAGCTATTTTATTGGTTTGGATGACTCGTAGTTTTTACTCTTACAATGAAGGATTTTTTACGTTAAAATATCGGAGTTCACTCGTTTCTTTTATTCACTTCTCACTATTGTCATTTATTTATTGTTGCTACTCATAGATTCTTGCATGTTAATTTACCATCACGGTGTTTAAAGGATAATGGAGATGATGGATGATGCAGTAACAAATAATTATGGTACTGTTGCGGGTTGTGGAGGAGTTTTGTGGGATCATATATATAATTTTGTCTTCTTTATGGTTATTCATGCAACCTAGGAACATGTTTCATCACTGCAATTGAAATGTAAACAACTATTATCTCCCGTGGAATTTTCACTAGAGGAGGTCCAATACATGTATCCATCGTTCAATTTGTTTTTTATTTAACGTTTTAAAATGAATGGCATAAAAAAATTGGTAGTCATGATTTCACTTGAGAAACATTTCACCTTAGAAAATCCACTAACAATGAGATCAATTTGGTAATGAGGTAATGAGAACAAACTTTAGATTTATTGATAAAGAGAGTAATAAGAGACACCCTTGTTATGGTTTTGTGACCAAAACTAATGGGTTTAAAGCAAAACTTTTAGGGTTCAAAATCTCTCATATATCTTTTGTGAGACTAACCACGTGGTTGATTCTTTTTCAAAATTTAGACTTCAAATGGTAAGCAACAGTCGTCTCTTTAATATTGTTCCACATTTTGCTTCTTTTGCTTTATTAGCTGAGATTAGTGGTATAACCTTTCAAAGTTACCCTTTTTTTTCCTGTTTCTGTTGTGGGGTATCCCCGTTTTATCCACACAAAAATGAGTAAAAGGATTAAATTTACTTTTAGTTTTATAAAGTACGTTACTTCATAAATATCTATAAGAAATTTCGCATATTTCATGCATATTTTCCAACCAACATTTAGTTCCAAACATTGAATGTCTCTTTTCTTTTTTTTTGAAGGATTGAATGTCTCTTTTAATTTATGATGTGGATATAACATGGCTGAAAATTTGGCGTCATATGGCTGTAGTTTATGTTATCTATGTCAGTTTATATGTACTTCAATCTATATAAATTCATTCATAAAATTATTTTGTTGCACAAATTTTTGATCTCCACCTAATTTGTATCTATTGTTTGTTTTATTCATGCATTTGTTTTGAGAGAAACTCTTTTATGGACACAACTATAAATGATCGTATACCCACATGAAATAAAAAATTTAAAACAAAAATAATTAGATCACATCAATCAACATCATTTAGTTTTATTCTCTTTTAATTTTTGCATTTGATGTGAGTGTGTTTAAATATTTATCATTTATAGTTGTGTCTATAGAAGAAAAATGGATAAAGAGACAATTATTGTAAGACGGAGGGAGTATCAACTTATGTTGACCAATTTTTGCTTATATTTTGGGACGGATGTAGTAAATGATAAAGAATTATTGGTGAGACCCATTTAAATATTTTGTTAGAGGGTCTCCAATAAAGCGATTGAGTGCTTATTAGATATAGTTAGTAAAAAAATTACAAAAGAGGAATGTGGACACGTGAGACTCGTTTAAGACTTTAAAATTGAATGTTTCTATGATAGATGTAATAACTCAAAATCAAACAAATTTCAACTTTGAAATAATTTTCAAATTAAAAAATAGTTTTAACTTGTTTTATTAGTTTTAAAATAGCTAATAAGAAAAGAAATTATATTCCTTAACAAAAATATTATATTTCAAACAATTTTTAAAAAAAAGTGCTTTTTTTTTTAGATGCCGCCCTTCCAAAATGCAAATCCAATTTATTTGTCGACGTACTAGTCAAACACTGACGACTTTGACACCCAAAAGAATATGAACTCCAACTCTCCAAGTGCCTACAAAATGTAAATCCTTTTTTTTTTTTTTGGCGTAGTATTGGTCAAACTCGACGATTTTGACTCCCAAGAGAGTATTATAAAATTGAAAGGTGGCACTTTGGGTTGGTCAAACAATGTTTTTTATAGATAAAATGTTTGGTTCTTTGCAACAATTTGTTTATTTATAGAATATCATTTAAATAAAAGTGATTTTAAAAATGAAAATTGACTTTGATATGTCGAGTGTTCTTAGATAGAATTGTTTTCTCTACCTTGTATTTATTTTGATACAATTGAGACTGTGAATTATTTTATTTTGAAACAAAATTGAGACAGTGAATTCTTCTTTGATTCTTGTGTTATTAAGCTCTGTCTAATTGTAGAGCAATCTAAAAAATAACTACGTGTTTAAATCATTAATAATCACTAACCCTGAAAATTTGTATGAAGTGAAATAGTTTCGTCTGTATCATTAATAAGTAAACTTCTTTTACTTACCTTGTCATGTTTCATGCGCTACATCTCGCCTCAAACGAAACAAATATTTCGAGAATATAAATCGACTCAAATTCGATGTCACGAAAGAATTTTGTAAAGAATCGTAAATCGTTTGGCAACGTTACAAGAGCACATATTTTTTCGAGAAGGGAAATAGAGTTTGGACACCAAATGTTTTAACCGGTTGCTTTCACTTGAGTTAAATCAATTTTTATGATTAAAAAAATTGTTATTTGGTAATAAGGACAATTTACTTCTTTTTTTTTCTATACATGATATAGAATCTGAATTAAATTTAATTAGTAATATTTATGTGTTGTCATTAAATATGAGATGAATTAAATTTTCTTGATAGGTGATATGAGATGTCCATGTGGACTTGGTTATCGTTTTGGTTCTCAAATGTATGTATAGTAGATATACAGTATATATAGATTAAAAAAAATAAAAAAGTACAAAGAGAGTGGTAGAGTAAACCAAAATCCTCGATAAAAACAAAAGCAAATTGAAAAAATATAGACGAATAAAGATAGAAAATCTTAAAGTATAAATGTCAACTTCTCAATTTTCACCAAAGAACTAGCGAGGCAAACAATAGGAAACACCATACCTTAATTTCTTTTATCGTCTCACTCTTCTGCTTCATTAATTTGTTCTTCTTTTTTTTGGACTATCAATTGAAATTGTTGACTCGAGTTTCTAGAAAAAAAATGATATCTTCTTTCAAAGGAATATAATAGAAAAAATAAAATAAATTATTTATTGATATTTTAAACAATTTTTACCAAAATGATTTTTATTATAAAATAATGCAAAGTAAAAAATATGAATCCAAAAAGCGGTTCATACATATGGGCCTGAATTCTATACGGTAAGGCTTTGGGCCTATATTTGGTAATGAAATTGGCTAGAAAATTGCTCTTCTCCCATTGAGTTTTGCTTACACCCAACTGAAAAGTCAAAAGTATTCATGCGTGACTTAAGTCACGTTTTGTATTTTCAGTGTGAGTTAACTCACATAGATTGTAATGCAACGCGACTTAACTCAAGCAGATTGTAGCATGCCTACGTGACTTAAGTCACGAGGGGTTTTTTTTGTCAGTTTGTATGGGAGTGAGCAATTTTGGATGAGAGAAGAGCAATTTTCAATTGCCTGTACTCTTTCTCTTTAATAAATGATCTTTTAAATGAATTTTAAGAGTAAACAATAAAATTAATCTCTTACTTTTTAGGGGTTTTTTAAAAAGGACACTGATTTTATCAATAATTTAAATTTTGCTCATACTAATTTAATAAGGTCTAAGAAGGATTTCCAACTGCAACACCTTGAAGTATATAAATAAAAAGAAATAAAGCACAAAAAAATGGGGGACATAAACCAAAACTCTCAAGATAAATAAAAGCAAAAACAAACAAACCAAAACCAACAAAAAGCCTAAAAGCCAAAATAACAACTTTCCACCAAATTACTAGTGTGGCGAGCAGTCAGAAGCACCTAACTGGAACCCTTTGTTAGTCTCAACCTACTGCTTTAACTTGTTCATCTCTTTCCTTGGAACCACCAACTGAAAATGTTGATTTGTGTTTGCCACATGAGCAATCTTTTCCTTCTGACTCATGTTAACCCATGCAAGTCCTAAAACTTGCATATCATGAATAGAATTTTACTGAAGTTTGACAAGTTAGAGTATGTCACCACTATGGATCTACCAAAAGCCCACTGAGCATGATCTTCCAAATGAAGTGATTCTTCTACCACTTCCTCATGCAGCTCTTCACGAAAGTGTCAACTGCATTTGTATCAGATGCTTCGTCCTGATTATTACCTTTTTTTCTTGATATGATGGGAATTCTTGTAAAACATTGTTGCCACCTATCTTCACACTTGGAATGTGATCAACACCATGAGCTTTGGTGTCTGAACTATCTATGTTTACATCTTCTATTTTTATATTTGATGTCGAAGAAGGTAGCTCGGCAACAACAACTTTAGGGTTTTTTTTTTCACTCTGATTAGGTAAATTTTTTATTTTGAGTGCCTCTTGTACTTTAGGTTTATCATGCTTATTGCATTCAAGAATTTTTCCATGCTTCAACTTGTTACATTAAAATACATGATAATACAATGTCCAAAAGTTATTATAAAATTCATGATGTTTTTCATACACAAGGACACATTAAGTCAATATTAACAAACTTAAAACATGCAACATCATGATTTCTAAACTAATGGAAAAAAAAATCTTTATGGTTTTCCAATTATTTTTCAATTTAATCAAGATTGGTGGTAATTTTCTTTAACACATCGAATTGCGAGACCATTTGATCATGATAATTATAACATTCTAAAACTGCTTACATAACTAATTAGAGTGACCACAAACAAACATAAAATCCTCTTGACAAGTTAGGTTCACACTTATATAAATCGTCTTATCTTATTTCATTACTTTATATTTGAGGCATTCACTTGAAGCCTTTCAAGAGATTCTCTTTGATCATGACTCTTCTGTCAATGTAACTCCCTGTTCTTGGTACCACAAGGAGTCAAATGCCCTCAAACTTGTTAGTTCCCAAATTAACTGTCTCTAATGCTTTCAGGATCGAATTGCTGACTGTTCGCACAAACTGATAAAGTGTGATTAATTTATTTTATTTTCACTCACACGAATCCTAAGATGTATACTTTTTAGAAGGTCACATATCCAACTCTACAACAATAACCAAATTTTATCCATTTAAATGAGGTCGGCTACATGTATCAAACTATGTCATAATGTTCTTATTATAAACACTATTTCAATAATCTAACTCATTAATCTCTAGATCTTTTTAATAGTTTCTCTTATGGTTTCTTTAGATCCAACTTATCCATGTGTTTTATTGTCCTCACTACAACATCTATAAATATTTTCACTACATATTCTATTGAAATTTGGAGCCTAACTCATCCTTACAAAACCGGCTTGTAAGGTGAGGATTGTCTCCTCTATATTAACTTTTATCAAGAGTCTTATCTATCCGATGTGGGACTTGGGTTTTTCCCAATACACCCACTCACGTACAACACTCTTTGGGCTTGGTGCGTGAATCAGTAGGTGGCCCTTAAATTCGACAAGCTCTGATAAAATGTTGAAATTTGGAGCCTAACTCATCCTTACAGAACCGGTTTTTAAGGATGAGTTAGGCCTCCGATTTCATTATGGTATCACTTCATATTCAAATCATCTAAACCTAATTTCTACCCTCTTTTTTCTACGTGTCACCCCAATTCTCTAATATAGTCACATATATATCAATTCCCACATTTAACAAGCTTCATAAATTACCAACCAGCTGCACAAAATGATTCCTTCTGTTTTCACATTATATATTCATGCAAGAGAAAGGAAATTTAAGTCGACCAGAAAAGAAAATGATCGACAGGCTAACATAACGTAGTTTGTAAGTACCTTCTTTCAAATGATTAGTAGTTGATGATTAAGATTCACTACCATGTATCTTAGATGTCTTGCATGACCCAGTCACACCCAAAAAGTCAACAATTGCATGTGTATAACATACTTATAACAAGGAATGGTCCATGATGGTTAATTTGATTCTAGAAAGTAGAAACCGTCTAAACCAATAAAGTCAACATTATTATTAATTAATTAAACCAAAGTTTGCCAACGAGAGTGAAGACGACATAGTCTATGATGTAGAATATATTCATACACGTGTTATATATATATACCTCTAAAAATAAAATCTTCAAATCCTACTCAAACATTAGCTAAATACTAGTAATATCTGTTGACAAAATTTGTGTTTCATGGAAGGTTCTTATTAGCAACATTATAATATTAAATGGAGTCTAATTTACGCGTATTGCCGTTGAAATTCATTCACTGTTGGACACTTTCTCTTTTTCTTAAAAATGATTCCCAAGCTGGACCCTATTGGTAGTTACTAAAATTGAAATTTGTCTCCGAGGTGCTAGGGTCCAAAATAATGCATGATTAATTTCATTTTAAATTGAGTGGTACACTCCCAAAATTTGCAAGTTGCAACATAACAATTATGATCTTTTATGTATTTTTGGGTGTGACTGGGTCAAATGGATTCCCAACACTCAAGGAATTTTGCAGTCAATTAGTCAACACGTTAAGAACTCTTGGATCAACTAGTGGTATACACTATATATGTTTGAATTTTTCAACAAAAAGCACTCCGAATCTGGTAAACATTATTACTTTCCTCCTGCATACATACCATCTTGAATAAAGGAATCATAGTTTGCACTTGAGCTATGTCAAGGGAAAGGAGTACCAGTTTAAAGGTTGTATGTAGTTCAATATAAACATCTCTAATAGGGTGAGCACCAAGCAGCCAAATTGGGTATAGTAAGTTACGAGTCAAATTGTCGTGTTCGATTTAAAGAATCGAAAATTGATTTAAGTAGTTTTTACTTCAATGGTGGTTGTTTATACTAATCCAAAACTTGAGATGGACTGAAAAAGAAGAATTAGCAATATGCATAATTTGCAATTCATTGATCAAAATGATACTAAAATAAGTAAAACTGATCAGTACAATCTTTGAATATATAGGCATCAAGTAAACAAGCTACCTGAACTGAGCATGATGATGGTCTTAATTATGCAGGTGGAGTGGAAACATATTAGTTAGCTAGCTGCTTAAAGAAGCAAATAACATAAAACAAACCAAAGCTGCTTTTACATTCTACGTGACAATTTTGTTAGGCTTTTGATTTTGTTCATTAACTAGATTTCATGTTCTTAATTATGCAGTATATATGCAAGTAGATTGATTTTCCCAAACAGTTTTACTTTCAGGGATTTGAAATTTCTTTCTATCAAGATAGTCTAAGTACTAATTTTAAGTTCCAACAAAGAGTAGGATGTGAAATTTTGGAACCGGAAGCCACCCCTTTTAACACTCGAGGGTCAATTCTACGACGGATATAGACATCGTACACGGATATTGACACGTCTATACTCTATGCCGTTAATAATTTGAGAAAATGACAAATCAATGTAATCACATGTGTCAGTGTGGTGGTGGTGTCAGATACTAACATGTGTCGAACTCCAGACACGTCTTTGATAAGAAGTGTCATCCTACTTAATAGAATGTTTATAACTTGTTCAGAACCTAATTCTCTAAAAGTTAAATGTGGTTCCTGAGAGTGATGAAGTTAAACAAGAATATTATGGCCTTGTCTTGAATTAAATTAGATATAATATTGGGTTTAGGCCCTCTTTCATTCCAAAAATGAAAATAAAAAATTAGATACAATATAATTGATTTAGTGTATTGCTTGACATGTTCATATGTTGATGGACAACTTGACATATGAGAAACAACACCATGGACTCAGGGGGTTGGCTAAAACATAAGAAGAAACAAAACAAAATTTAGAAGTTTTTATGTTTTTACTGTTCTATCAGAATTCAACAATTAGATTATATATCTATTCAATAGTATATACTTATGAAATAATACCCTTTTTACTATTTTTACAAAAAAAAAATAATTAAAAAACAGGACCTCTAGAAAACAAAAGTGACTAAAGATTCAGTTTTATGATCATGAAAAATTAAAGGAGGAAATAGAAACTTTAAGAATGACATGTATTTATTCACCAATCACATATGATTGAGAAGAATTGCGGTGGTAGTGGATGATACATGTGATTTCCTTTTTGGTTGATAGATATTTTACCAAAGAAAGACATTTTATCTATCTATCTATCTACCATATATGTTATTTATGTTGACAGTTGAGATGATGTGTCCCGTGTCGGCAACAAGTCCTTTTCAATATTAGCAATTAGCAATGATCAGAAAGAAAGGCCTTCCACTGATGATTCATGGTGCACCAGAAATCACATTTTCTACTGTTTTTTAACTTTAGTTCTCTTTTTTTTAGATTGCTAGCTAGCGTTTGTAAAGATAGTGAAATAATGAAGTATGTATTGAGAAAATGACGCCCGATGAGCTTTTCGACGTTGATTGTGAGTTGGGGTACTTACAAACACTACGAAGTTCAAGTTAGTAAGAGAACGTGAGTGAGAGGTTTGAGTTAGAAGGAATCGTACCTAATAGAACAACCAAGGGTCCTTTTTGTAGGTGAAGGCGCGAAGCTTTATGAAATCAAGGCAGAAGAGCCATTGGGTTGCGGTTACGGACGGCGACCGGGTATCATAACCGTTGGTCCATTATGGAGAGGAGGAGACAATAGGGATCTTGGAAATCCTAAATTCTTGCTCATTGGAGTCTTTGTTCGGTGCATGTCTGAAGCAAGAGCGTTGTGCATAGTAATGGGACTATCATATGATTTGGCCCTCTGTTACGCTTAGTGCAAGACCATCGAGACCAATCACGTGGCTAGTTCAGAACAAAACCTAAGATAAGGTGTGAAATGAGTTCATAATTGAAATGCGGTATTGTTGGAACACTAGTTGAATTTAGTGAGAAATTGGATAAGAAAAAAACACAATGTAAGAACTAGTGTATGTGTGTGACTTAAAAATGTCCCACATCGGTGAGCCACACCAACTAGTAAGTGTTTATATAAGGGTAGAGTGACCTCAAAGGGTGTGCCCTTGGGGTACCCACTTTTGTGAACGGGTGAGCGATTACAATAACAAGTATATATCGCGCGCGACGCCATCCGGCCGGGTCGGAGAATGATATACATTTTTTTTTGTCACTTTTGTGAACGGGTGAGCGCTTACAAAAACATGTATATATCGCGCGCGACGCCGTCCGGCCGGGTCGGAAAATGATATACATTTTTTTTCTCACTTGAAAATGTTAAATTAATTAATTTAGTCAATATCTGAAAGCGCTACACGTACTAATCCGAAACCCAAAACGTGTCACGAATTTTCTGGATATATCCAATTAAGAAACAAAATCGTGGTTACTTAAGGATTAAGCCGAATTAATCCCCAAGTCACTCATTTTCTGTTACTAACTCTCCCTATAAAAGGAGAGCTCGCCCCACTCATTCTTTACAGCGAAATTCACAGTTGAGACTTCCTGTGCTTTTCCTCTCTTCTCCCTCCGACTTGTGTGTTGACGAGTCATTCTTCTCCTTCTACTCTTGGGTCAAAATGATATATATATTTTTTTTTCACTTGAAAATGTTAAATTAATTAATTAATTAATTTAGTCAATATCTGAAAGCGCTACACGTACTAATCCGAAACCCAAAACGTGTCCAGAATTTTCTGGATATATCCAATTAAGAAACAAAACCGTGGTTACTTAAGGATTAAGCCGAATTAATCCCCAAGTCACTCATTTTCTGTTACTAACTCTCCCTATAAAAGGAGAACTCGCCCCACTCATTCTTTACACCGAAATTCACAGTTGAGACTTCCTGTGCTTTTCCTCTCTTCTCCCTCCGACTTGTGTGTTGACGAGTCATTCTTCTCCTTCTACTCCTTTTTGTTCCTTTCAGTTTCGAATAGAGTGGCTACGTACCGTATTTGAGTGGTCTTAATCGAACGATTAAACCATACTAGAGGTGTATATCTCGAGCGATTATATACTGTGCAGTGTGTAATCGTAACAGTGATCTGGGCTATTATCCTGGAGACGGCGTGGTTGTTAGTCTACCTTGCACAAACTTGGATAGTGCCGCGAAACGTCTTAAAGAAAGCGACATGGTCGTGACTCACCCCGGTAATTCTTTTGATAGTAGTTCTGATTTTGAAAATACGAAAACAACAGGTATTCCTTCTCTTACAAGTCCATTCCGTGAAAAAGATTCGATATAAAATTTTAATATGATATTAGAGCCTAATGGTTTTTCTATCTTAAACGATACAAATATGGAATAATTAACCTTGACATGCTGATTTTTTTATATATGGTGTATGTGCAAAGTATGTATCGGTTGATTTTACATAATTAACCTTTGACAAGAATTTGACTATCAACCTTTGGAGGTGTCCTCTCAAACAACTTTTTTTTTATCTGCATGTTTCTAGTTAGAGACCTTAAGAAATCCAAGTCAAATTTAACTCTAATCAATATACTAATATAGTAATAGTGGTAAGAATGGTGGGTTACGAATATTCTTTTATGTTAGTATCTGTAGTAATAGTTACCGTGAGTTTGTAATAATTATGTTATTTAGTGATTTTTTTGTTTGGATTTGCACATGTAGTTTGACAACTTTAGTGACAACTTTGTTTTTCTTTTTTTTTATACGTTAAAAATAATGGAGTGAGAAAAATGAAGAGAGATGATAACAATGTGAGTATGAGAGAGAAAGTTGTTCAAAAGTTGTCTCAAAATAATTGTACAAATATCATTTATCTGATGTGAATAAATGTTATGCGGGATGCGATGTCCATACTTGCACATTAATTACAACAAACATGCACAAATAAGCTGGCCTCATGACATGACAACATTTATTGAGAATGTTGTGAAAGAGCAATGGCCACACAACAATGATAATTTGATTCAACGGAGGGAGACCAAGTTACAAATTTTGTGCAAACTACAGTAGTACATCTTAATATTTCATTACTTAAGTCCCCACATGTTATTTATGGTTCACTAACTGCTTCAAAAAAAAACTGCTTCAAAAATTGGATTTAATGTTTGGAATGTAACAATAATGTATTGCTCTCTCCCCACTAATAGTATCAGTGTACATATTCAAATTTCATATTGTTGAAAATTTCTAAATTTGATGTATTCATGCATTTTGATTGGACAACTCAATTTTCTATTTGAAAAAATTTGATTTAAAAAACAAAGTTAAAATGTGAAATGTCCAATCTTAATTCTCTGCAATCTCCATACGCTGAACAAATTTTGTTTGTGTCCATTATTAAGTGATAAAGTGGATTTGTTAGGGACTGTTACGTAAGCCATTATCTCATTCATATTTTAGAGAAAATTTAGAAGTAGGTAGGCATTAGGAACAATTTGGTGTGGTGTGGGCACTTGTTGCAACTTTGCAAATGCTTTCCAAGAAGTATTAATTAATTAAAGTAATGTACACAAAACACCAAAGTGTGTAACAACCACAATGATCAAATAATTAAGCATGTCACCACACCACTTAGTACACTCACCACATTCAAACACTAATCTATTATCACTTATAAACACTCCAATTGGTTTTCATTAACTATATGATATGATATGATTGATACATATCACCTTATCATGCTATCTTTATATACTTCTTACTGCAATCCATCTTGCACTCTTTAACTAATTTAAAAGGAAAATTATTATCCCTTTTTTTTGTGCCTAAAAAAGTTTCCAATTTTTAAAATATGAAAACTAACTTAGAAGAAAGATTTTTTAGCAGGAGGTCTTCCAACTGCTCTCATAAGGTTTGCAATCTCAAGAACTCTAGCCACTTTAGTCCCTCTTTTTGCCTCTGCTGATGCTTTCTTCTCTTCTGCTTTTCTACGAGCTTTTGCTATTTTGTTTTGTGTCTTCTCCAAGGCTCTTGCTCTTTTCTCTTCCAGCTTCCTCTGCATGACATGTGATTATTTTTTTGGTTCGTTATGAGCAAGAATTGTAATAACTTAATGTACAGAACCCGAGTTATTACTTATTAGTCAACGCTTTGTTTTACTACAATGGTAACGTGTAAAGTAAGTTGAATTTGAGTATTTAACGTGCAAATTAATTTGTTAACAAATTGCTAGATGGTGAGAAACATGTTTGGACCTCTTTTTGCTGTCAATGTAAAAGACACTTTAATATTCAATAATTAGACAATAATGCAGGCCATAGCTATAGGAGTCTGTTGTCACAAAACCACCACCACGTAATGAGGTTAGTGGCTTTTAGCTTCAAATGCAATGCAATGCAAAAGAGGATTATCTTTACTTTGTATGAGTAAAATAGATAAATGATTGTTGATTTAACTTATCTAAAGTGAACAGTTCACTTAATTATAGGATAAAATAAGTAATTTCAACGGTTAATGAGAAAATCAACCATTATTTATAATCTAAGATATCCATGATTTGTTATGCTTATACATATGCGTCATGATATTACTTTTTTTAGACAAATGTTAGTTTGTTAGGGTATGAAAAAAATGTATTTTTAAAGACAGATTAAAAACTAACATGTAAATATGTTAGTTTGTTCATCTCCTAACAAACTAACATTTGTCTAAAATAAATAATATCAAATTTTGGTGACGAGAAAACCAACTTCTAATCTCACATATGTATAAAAACATATGTGACATGGAAAAAATGCTAGTAAAGAGGTATTGAACCCCAAACCTCCTACACAATTTCCTTTAAAAGTTAAATTCTAATTGGGGTGTCTCTTGAAGATTTGAGTGTAGTTTGTAATGGTTAATTGGATATGTTTCCCGTGTTGGCTTAACATCATTTTCTTTAAGTTTGTGATGATTTAGACATTAAATCTTTGGTACTATGTTATCAAGCTCTAGCAAATACCAAATAGCAATGCATGCAATGCAAATACAACAGATATATAAAGGGTACTGCTGACTCTATTATTTATAGAATTCATTGAATAATAAAGGAAACAAGACTATTACTTCTTACTAGCTAGTTTCCCGGCCCCTACACCCCAGTTAGGTTCCTCAACAACCATTAGAAAGTAATTCTTTACCTTTTATCTTAGTATACTAATATATTCATGATATAAATCCATTTTAGAATAATAAATTAATTATACCATAGTAACTCAAGCTAGGCAAGTCTTTTTCTTTAATTTTCACATTCACCCTTTGTCAAGTATTGATTGGTTCAAAGTTGGTTGCAAATAATAAATCCTACTTCATTTTTAGTTTTCATAGTAATCATTAACTAAAATAAGCCTAATCAACCTACTAATTATTACCACAGCATGAAATGAAATACATAACAACGGTTAAAAAAAACAACCTACATGCAAATAACACCGTGAGAAAGAAGAAAGAAAGAAACACTTACCTCAACTTTCTTCATCCATGAAGTAGCTTTCTGAACCTGTTCACTCTCCCAGCCATTGATGACAGCATCATCTCTCTTGAACCTGTTGTTAATCTTAGCAACTTTAGCATTCTGCCAAGCTGATATCTTTGCATCAACTTCCTCTTTCTTTACCCTATCCACCGACACATGTTCTTCTTCACTACCACCTTGAACACTTGAACGTGTACTTCCACCAGCCGTAGTTCTTCTGCTAGTAGGAGATGGAATAGGATCAAAAGGGTTGTTATCTACCACAATCGCCAAAGGGTTGGTTTCTTCCATCATATGATCATCTTCTCTAATCCTCCTCAAATTGTTGTTGTTATTGTTATTGTTATTGTTGTTGTTAGCTGTTTCATGTTCATGAGGACTTATGTTGTTAGGGTCAACATTTGATCCTGCTAGAACTAGAGCATTGAATTCTCTGCTTATAGTTGTGAAGTTTTCACTATCTGTGCTGGCCATGGATAGAGATGATGAACGGTGGCTATGGCCACCGCGGTTGGTTGGTGGTGGAGGAGGTGGAAGTCGAGGCGGTGTTAAGGCATGGATTTCTCTTATTTCTGTTATTTGTTCATCTTCTTGGTTTTCCTCTGATACATGGCTTGTGGAAGTATTTAGATTATTATTCAACATGTATACAATCTCAATAGTACGGAGGGGAAGTTTGATATGAAACAACAAAGTGAAGAAATTTCATTCAAGCATGGTATAGTGATAGTGTGTTTTGAGGTTGTTAGTGAATGGAAATGGTGAGAAGAGTTTGGACCACATAGAGAAATGGAAAAAGGAGACTTAAGAGACTTAAAGAAATAAAAAAAATAAAAAAATAAAAAAAATCTTCATTATTATTGTACAGCTTAATACAATGTCAATAATTAAAGTAAAGGCAGACTAGGATTGATGTGAAAATATCTGGATTTTTTATATAAAAAAATTAGGATAATAATTGGTGTACATATATATCATATGGTGTAACATCTCGAGAGAGAAGTAGATACAATGAATGATGTGATAAAAGGGATAAATCTGTAACGTGATAGAAAAAGAAAAATAAAATGAACTTTTGAATCTATATTGGGTGAAATCAAATGTACAAATATCACTGTTGGGGGAATTTTGTATTATTAAAAAACTACAACACAAGAGTACAAGAAATGTTCAAGTAAGAAAGATATAAACCATAATCAACGTAAAGAAAGAAGAACAACAAAAACAACTCTTTCCACAGTAGAAGTGGTAGCACGCACGCGTGCGTCTACTAGAAGTAAAGATTTTAAGCTTCATAAAATCACGTTAAAATGGCACCATAAACTCACGTCAGCCAATTCAAAAGCCAAACACACAAAATCAACAACCAAAAGTTGTTTTTTGATGAAGAGAATGTTGTGTGCATGTCGATTTTTTTTTTTTACACAAGAAAAAGTTTAGATAAATTTGATTTTGATGGTAAGAGAAAGTTGAGTCAATCAATCAAATTCTTAATCGTCAATAGATTTTAAACTTACTTTCTTGTATTAATTTTATCGACCTAGATGACCTTTTTTGACAGTATATGTTTATTATGAAACTCTCATAGCTTCAACCATTAGAATCAAGTATGAAGCTAATCTTAGTCCACGGTTTATTCACACTATTATGAAGATTGAACCTTAGTCATTTCACTTCTTACTCTAGGTGTATGTGTTTTTTTATGAAAAGAAATTTTGTCTACCAATGCACCTTAAGCTTTTGTTGGACAAACTTTAATCTTTATAGTTGTCTCGGGTCTATCAGACTCTATCTTCTATATTGTCATAATTAATAGGAATGTTAATTTATTTAACTTTACTTATTTAAAAAATTATCAGAAATATTAGTTAAGATTGTTCAATTTAATGTGTTAATGTGACACGTCCATTCAATATGAATGGAATATTCAAAATATTGTCAGTTATGTTTATATTGGTAGGTCTCTGTCATTGCACCTTCTTTTGTTGATAATATCATTGATATACATCTTGTTTGCATTCTCACCATACATTATTAAGTCACCCAAAAAAAAAAAAGAGAAACACAGCACATACTAATCAGCACATTAATAAATACTTGATAATTAAGCTACATGTTATTCATCCGTAAACAGTTTAGAAAAAGTGAAAATAATGCAAAAATAAACAAAATTTTGTATTGTTTTGGACTTTTTCTGACATTTTTCTTGTGTTAGGATAAATTGACTGTTGTGTCGGCTAGAAATTCTGATTGAATCATGAACCACCTAACACAAAAATGAACTATTTAGGAACTTACACGTGTTATGTTGAACACTTGAATCCAAGTAGAAAGGCAATAGTTAATTGGTTATAGTGTCATGATAGCTATTGTTTCTTCCATCCATGCAAGTACAAGTATGCAACTGATGACATCATAGGCTGTATCTTCTAATAGGGCCACGTGTGCGGTCATTTTTCCCTTTCTTCTTAGAGGAGAGGTTATCAAATTAATTTGCCCCTGACTCACGTTAATTGAACTTTAATGGAGTGTCAAAATATCAATAGATGTAGGGTTACTTGTTTTTGTAATTAAGAAAAATAGATTATATCTTATGAGTAATGATGTAAATATTGGTTAAAAAAAAATAACACCACTTTGTGAAGTAATTATTGATGAAAAAAAAAAATATGTTATGAAACTATTAGAATAAGAAGAAGAATAAAGAGAAGAAGAGAGAATAGAGAAAGAGAAGAAAGATGATTATATTATTCTCTTCTTGTGTACAATTATGTTACATATGGTCTTTATTTATAGAGATATACAATGACATGACTTTACCCTTAAGTACTTAAGGGATAAGTATAAATATATGTAACTTAGAAGATAAGTAATATGGTGTCACTTAATATGGTATCAGACTCTCATTTACATATAAGTTTTCATTAATCATTTCTCAATTAGTCTTTAAATTGTTATTTTTCAACCCTTGTCACAATTTTTAGTAGTGCAATCTTTTCTTACTGATACTCCCTCCGTCCATAAGCACCCTTTTATTCGAGACAAAAGGTGCTTATGCATAAGAACGGAGAGAGTATTTGTCTATTCTCGACCCAAATACCATGATAAGGGCACTAATTTCATTAGAGTTGCCATATATTGTATCTTCCTATTCTTTATGAGAAAATTTTACCAGATACTCTTATATTTATATTCTCACTCCTACATTTTATATGAACTATCTATGTCATCCTCGAATATAAACATAAACACTTAAAAAAAAATCTCAAATTGTTTGGATCCATTCCGGATTGCAAATGAGAGAACGAGAATGAGTGTGAATACCGGAAACCTTTTCCTAACATTCTGATTTAATTTTTCATTTTAGAAATCTTTACAAATAATTTATGGTTGGTTTTTTTATTTCTGACCGGAAATCTCTCACAAAGTAAGAAAACATTTTTAAAGATTTGAAAAATTGGGCTTTCCTGTTTGATTGTGAATACCGGAAAACTTTATTCAACTTTTCCGATGTAATGGTGAAATTTGGAAATAAGGATGAAAAATAAAGGTGTAAAAAGTTAAATGATAAAAAGAACAAAGCTTGACATTTTTAACAAAGCTAGTATAGTTGTATTTGGGGGGCTTGTATAGTTGTATCTTCTCAAAACCCACATCAAGCCCAATTGAAATCAGTGGACCCAGAAAACATAAAGATGACTTTCCGGCAGTGTGCTATTTATGCTTTAAGTATAAGAAAATTGCTCTTTAGACATCTATTCTTTGCTCACAGGCACCCAAACTGATCAAAATACTCCAAAGTCTTAATCCAACACGTGAGGTCAATCCAAGTGGGTTTATGTGTTAAATTTTATGAAAATGTGGTTTGCAATTAGAGGGATTCAAACCATGTACACGGAGCATTTGAACTCTAAAGTCCAGATGTGTTTTTGTTGATATTGGTTTAATTTTATTATAAAATTGGCCACTTACCAAGGTATTAAAATTGGCCACAACAATGATTATCTTTTTGTGGAAATGTTTCAAAATGATTAGGTATTTAATTATTTTAAGGTTGCAAATACAATAGTGTACATAATTGAAGTAGACCATACTGCTTACAAAAGCATCCACATCCTATTCTTGTACTATGAAATTAAGTAACCGCAAATATGGACTTTATCAATTTGTCGTTTCTATAAAATAATCGGGTCCTCGAATGGCTTTTGGGTATTAAGGTGCAAATCTCATTTCATAAAATTGGTCAAGAAAACAAAGATGGAATTTAGGAGTAATTAGCTCATTTCCAATCTTGTGTTGTTTTGTGATGTTGTTTTCTTGGCTCGTAATCCAATTTAGCATGAATACACGAAGCACATGTTCAATGTTCTTGAGCTTACTTTGGCTTTCATGTTCTGTCTTTCTTATAATCAAGGAAATTTCATTCAATAAACTGCTAAATTGAAGCACAAGTACTTAGTACTATTCCCCTAAAAAAAGTACTTAGTACTATTAATTCGGTGTAAATTAAAGCACAAGTAATACTATTAACTCAATGTAAATTGAAGCTAGTAATTTTTGTAGTTCTAAACTTCTTATACCAACTCTTCTCCAACACCAAGAATCATCTACACATTGAGTCGTTCAATAGAAAGATTTTTATTTTGAACTACTTGATAAATACATCTTTAAGATGTGTATACATCATGCCAAAACGCAGTAACCTTCATAATCATAATCATTTCACCAACGTTTTTTATTTTGTAAATAAAATTTGCCACATATAATGAGTTTAATGCAATAATCCAAGAAGGGTTCAAGCTACGCATGCAATCAGTGTCCACTAGTAGCTGTGGAAAGTAGAGCAACGCAGGGAACATCATGGCTTAACTTTATTATGCATCCACATCACTTCCAGCCACGCACTAGGCCTGCTTTCTTACGCGTGTGTGTAATATACTACTCTGCATGTATACGACAACAAATCATTGAATATATATTTAAATATTTTTTAGATCAATGATCAACAATGTATATAAACTAAACTCATCGATTTATTAAATTTTGTTGTCCAAACTCCAACAAGTAAAACATGTAACTTATTACATACTGGTTGAAAGACGTACACTAAATTTATTGTTGACAAGTACAAATATTTTTTATAAGCGTGAATATGAGGCTAGACACTGTTACACCATGCAAAATGATGCCATCCCTAATTTTCCAATCCTATTCTAATGTTGACTCGAAATTTAATTCATTGTTGTTTAGTTGTTTGATTAGGATATGACCATGAGAGTGCACCGGAAGAGTGGCAACCTAGGACACCATTTTTTAGGTATCAAATTTTATTTTTTTTAGAATAAAGGTATCAAAATTATTATTTTTATTTATTAGTTAGTATCATATATTATATATATGTTTCTTTTGAATTCACTTTGATTAATTTTACTGATTTTTTTTAAAGACCTAGATTATAAATTAATCTTATACAACAAAAATTCCACAAGAATAATATTTGGATAATTAAAAGAACACAACTTTATTCGTATAAAATACCAAAAATTTCAGGACCGACCATGTTTCCACCTATTTTTAATATCCTTGTGTCTAGAACCATTTATCAATTGTCATTTTAAGGTGTCTTTTGTTGTCTTTCGGGAGAGATGAATTATGATAGGCACAATATTGAAAATGAGTTTAACTTTAACCAAAACTTTTGTCAGCTGGTCCACATTTTTTCTATGATCCATCCACTTACATACCGGTTTCTCAATAGAAAAAAATCGCAATCACCTCTTGCTGGGGTCCTCGAGACTTTGAACTATGACCGGGGTGGAAATCCAATTTGATAGGATAGACCAATGGAAGAAAGAAAGAATAAATTTGAATATGAAAATAAACTTTATAAAAAGTGAAAGGATTATTTGAGAAAGCAACAAAGTAGAAAGCGAATTTCTATTATAATATTTTGTCTTCCAAATTTTGCTATAATTGACAATTTTCTAAAGATTTGCTTTTTAATAGGCACAATGTTGCAATTTGCTTTGTCGATTGATTTTTTAAAAAATGTATGCGATTTGTCTCAATTTTATCATAATATTTTCTTGTCTTTGTTGAACATGAATCTCATCAAAAATTATCAGATTTATGAACGAATTTGAGTCTAAAAATTAACTTGATCTCTAATGTAAAGACGAGATTCAAGTCACATACAACCCGATCTAAACCGTCATTTATACACCCTAATTCCGGATTAGGATTCAACAATATTAAAAAGATTGAGAGCTTTGCTACTTATTCTTTCATTGACTTGAAAGATGGATCTATGAAGTTATGTAGCAGCACTTAAAATATTAAAATATAGTATATGTTAAAATAATATGATTTGCCTTTTCTTGTTTTGGTTTTTTCAAAAATATAATAATATGATTTGCCTTTGCTTGTTCCACCAATCACTCGTTTGTGCTGGTGAATATCCATTTTCAAGTGCTATTTTGACTATCAGCAAAACGTACCGTAGAATAAAAGTCGACGTATTTGAAGGGCTCAAGTCAATAAAAAATTGAAGTGTGACTTTTTCAGGTCAATTAATCTTATAATTATATATTTTTTATATTAATTAACAGTCCAAAAATGAAAATTAACATTATAATTGAAGGCACCTTGATTGCTTTAATATGATAATATGCCCCCCATTGGACTCTCTCCAACGTTACGAATATTTTAACTAACTAATACAACTCCTTTTGTGTTCGAGAAGAGTCTATGCGAGTTTAACTCAATTGTTAAAAATATTGCATTTATACGCAAAGATCGTGATTTGAATATCAGACACTTCACTTCTCCACATTTAAATGTATGAGTTTTAGCCATTAAGTTACTTGATAAAATAAAATCCTTCTGCAGCTTTCTTGGGTCAAAGGTATTAAAAGAAAAATCCAATAATTTGGTCACACACTTGACACTTGCTTAGAATTTAAATGAATGGTTCTGCCGACTTACCTACCACATTGAAGAAAAATTGAACGGTTCTATGTTTCTGTCTTCGTGAAATAAAAGATGCTCAATATTAAGCACTAGTCAAGGGATCATTGGAACATTGTATAAGGACCATTTACCACCTCACCATCAATAAAAAAGCAGAACTTTCCCTTCAAAATGATCGCCAAAATGAGGCCAAGTGTGTGAAGGGAGGGGAATGGACTGTCACCACTTAATGTATCTGTTTTTTCTTTTTTGTTATGTGTATTCTTTTGTATAAACTAAATTTTTCATCTAAAAATAAAGTTTTTTCTTTTAAATTAAGAAAAAAATACGATAATTAAGCCTAAGCATTTTACTTTAAGTTATTCTTTTACATAAGTAACCTCGAGGTCTCTTAACTTAATTTTAATTTTTCAGATTTGTCATTTATCTTTTCTTTAATTTTTTCTTCTTTCAAGTTAGTCACTTAAGTATTAAAATATAATGACAATTGACTATGATAATTTTTCCATATAACACGTTAACCTTTTAATACATAAAAAGACTAATTTGATTTTTCTTAGTACTTTTTTGACCAAATATTTTTTAGTAATTTTTTGACCAAATATTTATTTATGCTGAAGAGACTAAGTTGATGCAAAAAAAAAGGGAAAAAAATGGTAACGTTTTAATATTTAAAAGATTAACTTGAGAGAACAAGGTAAAGAAGGACTTCAAAACTTTAACTTAAATTAAAAGATTCTTAATCAATTTTATCTTATTTTTAATAATCACTATATTACGAGAGTAGGAGGTAAGATTTTACAACTTGAGAGTTTACCTCAACTCGTTTTAGCTATGTAAATTCGAATCGTAAACTCGTACGAATTTACCAAAAATTAAAATTATATAAAATTTATTATATATATATATGATATCTGTAAACTAATATTTAAACAAAACATAACCAATTAACCGCATTTAAATAATATTTAAATAATAAACTTTTAACAATATTAAACAAGATTGTTCGGTACATTTAAACTCTGTTCCATCTTCAGTTCTAACTCTAACTTCAATTGTTCCATTTTCTCATTTAAATATTTGAGCAAGTAATATATTTGAACGATTTCAAATCAATAATAACAAGCTTGAATGCATTCCCTAAACTTCAATGGCATAGCTTCTGAACATAACAAGCATGGGAAAAACATGTTAAGTGTAAAGGCAACATTTCATAATCTTGAGCTTGAAAAAAGAATTGGGTTTTGAAAGAAAATAAGACAAAAAAAATGGCAGTAAATTCGAACGAGTGTACACGAGTTTAACGCATGTTAACTCGGTTAAACTTTCCGATTTCACTAAAAATCGAGTTTACCTCCGAGTTAACACGTTTTCAGCATTTAAAAACGTAAACTCGTACAAGTTTACAAGTTAACACTTGATTTATGGAACATTGAATACGTCTTTGTTTTGAAACATAATTGCATTATTCAACATGTTAGATGAGAGGTTGAAATTCAACATGAAAAAAATGAGAGCATGAGATGGTCCTTTCTCTAGTCAGACTATCAATCCTACTGATGTTCTTAGGGTCGTTCCCACAAAAAAGAGAAATAATATTATTTTGACAACCATTTTGTGACAACCTATGTGATAACTTTATCTCTCATACTCATATTATTTTTTTATTTTCTCTCTCTATTACTTTAGTTTCCGTGTCATTATCTACTTTCCTTTGTAAATTAGTGGTTGTCACAAAACTTGTCGCTTAAATGGTTGTTCAAATAACACACCTCAACAAAAAATTACCTAAAATTCCAAGGGGTTTCATGCCCTCTAATCCATCCCACGAGTGATAGGCATGTGGAATTCATTGACCACACTATCATAGAATGTGTGTGGACTATTCTAATCTGGTTAACCTATCCTCTTAGCATTTGATTTTATAATGCTGATTAAATTATTCTTGTTTGGCTGGCTAGAAGAATTAATTTTTTTGAACAAGAGCTAGAAGAATTAATTTTTGAACAAGAGCTAGAAGAATTAATTTATCACCAAATCAGATGAAAAAAAAGTAGTAGAATCTGCTTCATCAATCATTTATGTCATGTGATGAACAAGGAACCAATCATAGAAGAGGGTTATGTATGTTCTAATCATCATCAAACTACTAATTTATTCTCTATTTAAATTTCAAACATTAACATCAATTCTAAACCTAATAGTCATATTTATAAAAATCTTCGGTCGCATAAGCTCTTGGTGTGGCATTAGGTTTTAGTTTCACTATGGGTTTAGGATTTCGCATAATAATGTTTACGACAAATGCTCTAGAGAATGTTCGGAAGACTCCATAAAAAAAAAGACGGTTTCTTTTTTCATTCTAAGAGTATGTCACACGTCCTATAGAATTTAAATTATAGAATCAGAACGACATAAACATCTCTAAAACACATTAAAACATTTAGGATTTTAAAATTTAAATAAGACGTGAAAGAAACTCATATGGCGGGAAAAAACTGAAAAAATTGTTGAGTGCATTATATGTGTTCCACGATTCATGATGATTGGGCTCTTGAGCCTTTTTTCAACTCATTTAGTTTTTTTTTTATTTTATTTTATGTTAGGAGAGATCAAAATTCAAAACCGGATGGTAATATAGTTTATGTTGACTCAAGAGTGTGTTTGGCTATAAGAGGCTCCTCTATGTTTTTTACAATCATTTGTATAGATTTGCCACATCTATGTGTATAGTTTTTAAATATTTGGCGTATGTATTTTATCAAAAAAGTAATGAATAAGAATTGTGAAAACAAACTTCTCTACGTCACTTTGGTTCTTTTATCCCCACTTGGCAACCAACTTCACCACTTGAATTCTCTTAGAACTTCTAGCACCGCAAGGAAACATAAATCAGGAATAGGATACTCCTTTTTCATTTTTTCCTTTGACTCAATGCTACCCTAATTATTTTAAAATAAAATTAAAAATAAAATAAATAAAAAGGTAAATTTTTCGATGTAACTCATATGATGCTAAACTGCGTAGACCAATTTCTCAAGTATAATAAGATCTTAATTGATAATAATCTTATCAAACTAAAGCATGTCTAAACTTAGGTTAGAATCATCTAAGACTAAAATTATGTTAGAAGATATTCGCGTCATCCGATCTGAGAATCATAGGTAAAAATTGCATAGACCAATTTCCCAAGTATCTAAGATCTTAATCGGTAATAATATCTTCAAACTAAAACATGTCCAAACTCGGGTTAGAATATCCAAAAATATGATTATATTAGAAGATATCCGTGTCGTCTGATCCGAGAATCGCGGGTAAAAAGAGAAATATTTATTTTACTAAAATGAATAAGAAACAAAAAGAAGAAGCTTCATAAGCACCCCCCACAAAGAAAACATAGACAGGTCCTGCCTGCCTGCCCTTGAAGGTTTGTAAAATCAACAAAGCCGCCCCCTTTTTTCTTTTGAGCCTACAAATATGAATTTCTTCCTCACATTTTCTTCAAACCCTCTTTTCCTTTTTCATCTATTTGCTTTATAACATCAACACAAAACAGCTAACTCTGTTCTACCACAAAACAAAATCATCTTTTTAAGGTTCTAAAGAACAGAACAACTCGTTCTTGCTTCGTTTCTTAAGGTAACTTCAACCTCTTCAAGATTTCATCTTTTTTCACATTGCGATCTGGGTTTTGTTTTCTTTGATCTAATCTCTTCTTATTTCATAACCCCATCTGAAAAATTTCATTTTTTTTATGTTTTTTTCTCTGTTTTTTGAATTTTCAATGTTGGTCTAGTTTGGTTGGTTGAAAATTCTACATTGTTTATGTTTTGTTTTTTTGATAATTTTTATATAATATTTTAATTACGATGGATCAGAATGATTCATATAATGGATAAAAATCCAAGCTTGATGATTTCTTTGATAAATATTGTGTTGCTCCTGTTTTCCTGGAAGTTGATGAAATCTGGGTTTGTCTCTATTTGAATCTCATGTTGTATATTGTTTTTTATATTATTTTTTATGCTACTACTTGTAATGTGTGTTAATTTCAGTTGAGATTTTGTTTTCTTATGAATATATTGGCAGATCCCTTAATAATTGTTATGATATTCATATATTTTTTTATGGTTTTTTGTTCAGGGTTTAATCAGGGAATATAGACACATATTTCTCTATGGTAAGCATATTTTTAATCTTTCATTCCATGCTATTTTATTGAGTTACAAAAATGTATAGTTTCAATGAGAATGTTAGTAGTAGATTTTGAATTTGTGAAGATCAAATGTGGATCAAAATGGTTTTGTTTTTATGTGTCTAATTTAATTTCTATTTGATTGTGATCAATAGGGTGAAGCACCAGCATTCCTTGTTGATGACCTTCAAGATGGACCTCTTAATGGTCTTGAATTGAATAATGGAACTTGCAAAACAACTACTGTCGTTGGCGAAAAAACGGTAAGATTATACTTTATGCTTTCGAGATCATATGTTTATGTGTATTTGTTCATTAATTAGATTAGCTAGCTAGCCAATTTATGCCTAAAACAAAAACCGGGCCTCCGTTTGTTTGACAGTATGTCACTGTTGGAGCTGATGATGGAACTTTGTCCATTGACGTTCAAATTTTTGACCGTAGTCTTGGAGAATGGTCAGTTTGAAGTTTCTTAGCCTCATCGCTGTTTTTATAAGGCTTTTCGTTGCTGATATCCATTTTGGATTGCAGGGTTCACCCAACTGTGCTAGGCACCAAACCCTTGTCATGCAATGGACACTCAGCCGTGCTTTTCGAAAACCGGATCCTAGTTCTTAAGAAGGGTTCCAAATCAGATGATCAGATATGGTTTCTAGAGGTGAGTGTTTATAAGAAAGAATATAGTAGATTTCTATGTTGTAGAATTAGTGCTAAATGCTAATTTTTTTATTATTACTAGGTGGACACTGAATATGTTAGGCAGCAGCGGAAAAAATTGGGGACTGAGGTTGTTGCTTGGAGTAAGGGTGTGATAGGCAATGCTGAGAAACCTATTGTTATTAGTGGTCCTTCTGGAGTTGGTAAAGGAACACTGATATCAATGCTCATGAAGGAATTCCCTTCAATGTTTGGTTTTTCTGTGAGCCATACGACCCGTGCTCCGAGAAATATGGAGAAAGATGGGGTCCATTACCATTTTACCGAGAAGAGTGTGATGGAGAAAGAGATTAAAAGTGGAAAGTTTCTCGAATTTGCTTCTGTCCATGGTAATTTGTACGGGACCAGTGTTGAGGCTGTTGAAGTGGTAGCAGATGCAGGAAAAGTAAGTTCCTTCTACTTGACTATCATTCTAGTTCATTTTATTTGAAGCTTGGATATTAGAACATTAAATCATGGGTACGCTGGTGTGCGACATTTTATCCAAATCACCATAGATTTCGACAAGTCTTGCATTTATTCATTCTGAGTTCAGCTAAAGGTTTTATATAAATCATTTATTTTCCTTCAAGTTCTTAGAATTGATTGATTTTTAAGAGCCGTTATTGCTGAACTGTGGATTATAGCTTTGTTAGAGGCACAGCATAACCTCTCATTACATTGGTAGGGTTCCAAATTCCAACAATTTCTTACCTGATATTTAAATTTTTAAATATTCCAGAGGTGCATTCTTGATATTGATGTTCAAGGAGCAAGATCTGTTAAGGCTAGTTCTCTTGAAGCCATATTCATCTTTGTCTGTCCACCATCAATGGAAGAGCTTGAAAAGCGCCTTCGTGACAGGTGAGTAGTGGCTGCTTAGTGATGTATTTTAATTCTAAACTAATCCAAAATTTAGGCTTAACTTAATGTTTTGAAACCAGAGGGACTGAGACTGAGGAACAGATCCTGAAGCGACTGCGTAATGCTCAGGCTGAGATTGAGCAAGGAAAGTCTTCCAATATATTTGATTTCATCTTATACAATGACAACCTTGAAGAGTGTTATGACAGGCTTAAGGTAACTCTCCTGCTAAAGCAAAAAATTCCTCAATCCAGAAAAAGTTCTTATCATCCTAATATACGTATATTCATTGGTGCAGAAATTACTGGGACTTGATGGTTTTGTCGCAGCTTCACCCAAATCAGGTAAGAATTTTTTTAAGTAGCCAAACTGAATGTAAATTTTCAGTTTATAAAGCCGTGAAGATAAATACTGACATGTATAAATCTGTCAATCCAGCAGCACCTAGAGAAGTTAATCTACCAACGGATCATTCGGTGTCTAAAATTGATGACAAAATCATCATAAACTGCATCTCTTCTGGACTTGACAAGGAGTCAAAGAATTTGTAAGCCTTCTAAACACACACACACACACAGATATATATATATATATATATAATACTTGAGTGGATCACCAATTTTGTTTCTTAAACCGTAGACATTGGACCATTTGATTCATAAATTAACAAAATTTCAAAATGATCCCTGAAATTGAAAATCCTTAATGTTCTTTTGGATCACCTTTTGGAATTTTGTTAATTTCAGGAACCAAATTTACCGGGGTCCTATAAATTTTTTTATTTGTTTTAGCACTAAAGGGTAAGGTGCTGATCTTGCAATTGACTTGACAGGATCATGTTGGATGTTTCCTCACTGAAAGGGGGTGCACCTGGAAGGACAAGAGGACTTGATTTTCCAGTCATAGGCTCTATTGATCAGCTTAGCTAACACTCTATGAACTTTAGCCACAACTAACTTGGTTTTTCATCATTCTTATTGTAACTTGCGAAAATGCGACGCTCGACAAGGCATTAGATTTATGCATTAGACAATTTTTTTCACTCTTACTGGCGTTCTTTGATTATTTATGGCAATTGAAATTGACTTGAGTAGTGTTGGTGATGACACATTATTATTCCCTGCATGGGCAATGAGATGATTTTTGTGATTTCGTGTCTCTAATATATTTCATCAACATGGAAGGCAAAATATTCTTAAGCACTCCTAAGATGAGTATATACACCTTGTGTCTGGCTAGATATGGTGTTTCAAGTTTTTTATTTTTTATTTTTATTTATTGATGCTTCATTTCAAGTTAAACTTTTTATAATAAATTGAATTTTTGTGTCTGCATGTTCCATGTTTTGTTAATGCCTGTTTGACAGTTATACATTTGTCCTTGTTGGTAACATTTTCACTATTGAGGGTTGCCCCACATTTAACTTGCCAGTTGCCATCAGTGCTCCAACATCCTAAGGTCTTAAGGATGAGTTGGAGTACTTTTAGCCCTACACATTGTTCTGGTGATGTGCCTCTAAAAAATGTTAGAACAATGATCACTTGTCTCCTCCAAGCTTAACTCATGGTATTGAGTTTAAGTCTAAATTATGAGAATGCATAGTGTTAAAATATTGAGAGAGTTCTGTATATGTGGCTCTTCCTAGTTCAAATATTTATGAAATAGACAAATTGTTTTCGTGTTAAAATTGTATTTAAAAACCAATACCAAGATCACCATCGTAAGTTACATATGGCTGAACAAAATAGAACCTTATTTTGTCCGATCCGATTAATGAAGATCACCATCATTAAAATACATTTGGACGGAATTTTTATTTATTTTTTATATAGTATATGAAAAGAATTAAATAAATAAATAAAAATTAATGTAGAGAAGAGGACAGTATGCAAAGGCCGTTAAACCAGTTTTCAGTTGTGACGAGTGTGCCCACAGGGAAAAGACTTGTCACATCGACTAGTTTTGGCACTAACATACATAAGGGGGATTGAATGTGGTTGAGTTGATGATGTTACAATTAAAAGTTGGCTTAACTATGCCCTCATATCTCACCCAAATCAACTCTAACTAGCCGTTAGCTATTTCATTCATTAATCAATATCAATCCTATGTAATGTATGACGGTTGGTTTAGTCCATCATGTGGGGTAGATGAGCATGCTATTCCAACTTGCTCTTGATGTTGTACCACTTGCAACTGCAAGGTTTGTATTTTTCCACATATAGATATTGCGGTAAAGCTAGAAAGGGAGATCGAAGTACTTTTTCCCTCTTCAATTGAGCACTTTGTAAGGAATTAACTCAAACTTCATAGAGTTGTGGATTCAACTTTTGTTGTTAGCGTGAGACCTTATTGATAAGTAATATATAAATACCTTATTGTTATTTGAGTTTTAAGATATACAATAGTTTTGTTGAGCGTGTAAGAGTCAACTCACGTAAACCTCCATGTTTATAGAAAAATGATCAATTCAATGTGTATCTCGAGGAAGTAACGTCAAGTCCATTATTTAAATCAAATCGATTTTATAATTGAAACTCATTAATCACTTCATTATATAGTATATAATGAAACATGGGATCAAGACAAATCTACAATGGAACAAAATACATAAATTTTGTTTAGTGTTTTGTTTGTTAATTTAAAAGAAATTAATTTAAGTATAAATTGTCAAATACTATTTATTGGTTGGTTATACCAAATATTTTGTGGCACTTGACTTGTGTGGTTGTAGTTGTGTCTTTGATTTGAACCAACGTAGAAAGGGGGGAATGAATGAGGAAAGCAAGGTAATGTGCAACTTGCCATCTGATCTCCCTACCGAACTGTGTTTGTGTGTGGGGACCATGAAAGAGCTTATTCACGGGACCAAGTTAGGGACACATGCCACTGTTGTCCTTCTCTGCATACGCTTACAACTATGATGCGTTTCATTGGTCACCAATTCACGTGCTAGGGTTAATAAGGTGCCATATAGGCAGGCATATAGTATTCAATTCATTGTTTAAATATACACTCTTCAATCTTATACCCTCCGTCCCAAATTGTATGTCGCTTTAGAGAGAAAAATTTGTCCCAAATTATATGTTGCTTTACAATACCAATGCAATATTAATGTTGCTTTTCCTATTATAACCTTAACTATTTATTACTCTCTCTTCTTTCAATTCTTTCATTTATCTTTCCCATATTATTTATTAAGAGCAATTTTGTAAAACAACTCATAATATCTCTTTTCCACACAATATTAATTGCATTTCTTAATTTTTATGAAATGCCCAAAACGTCATACATTTTGGGACGGAAGGAGTACATAAGATTAACTTGAGTCATTAAGATTTGATCTAAAACTGAGTCAAGTTTTGTTGACTCAATTAATATTCATTTTACTGTATATCTAAATAAGTATTATTTTTTAGACTGTTGATGTCCTATGGAGATGTTAACAAGCAATACATATTCATATGAACTATGATCTTATAATGTTTTGTTGAGGAGAATGAATTGGTGAAAGACTAATTTGACATTTTTACAATTATTTGATTATAACTATTGTAACAATATTTTTTACAAGGGGTTTTGCATAATGTTTAGATTTTTGGGAGTTAAAAATAAACTTGACAGACTCTTGATAATTATTAAAAATCTATTGGGATAGTTTGAATACCTTCTTTGTCACGGGAATAGATTGTCACCCGTGAAAACATACGCAGTTTTCTCTGACGCCAAATCTAATCCATTAAACATCTTCTCTCTCTTGATTTTAACATTTAATTTCTCAAATGTATTTATTTTTTAATGGGTATGATTTCGCTAGACTTTTCGGTCATCGGGGAGGATCTAGTCCCCTTTGTCACTAATTTGTTACATATATTCTAACCATAACAATCAATTACATATGATCACAATAGTTTAGCAAGTAGACTAAGATCAATCTCTTAGCCTAATTAATCATCTATACACGAAAATTTTGTATAACCGTTATTGATAAATATTATAGATATGTTTTTAATTTATTTTAATTAAAAAAGTTTTTATAGATATGTTTTATAATGTACCAAAAAATAATAATTATAATTTAGAACCTACCTGATTCAACTGAACCATATAAATGCATTTTAAAGCATAATATCGAATCAGCCTTTTCAACCACTTGAATTGGTATTTAATCTGTTTGCCAATTGATTTGGTTTCAGTCATCTAGAATCAAGTTGAACCGAATCCAATAGAGATTGAACTGATTGATGCCGCACGGGTTTTATGAGTTGGAATAACTATTTAATTATGTAATTTTAATTCATAGAAATAATTGTTTAAACCAATATTCTGTAAGAGAAAATTAAAGTTTATGGAAATTGGAAAAGTTGGGATAAGAAGCGGAGGCAATTTTAGAGGTTTGCTAGTAAAATGTAATTAATTAAAGATTAATGTCGTGAATATATATTTTTAAAGCGAAATTAATTCAACCAAAACTTGTGTGGCGTAATGGCAAAAAGTGTGAAGAATGACCATATGCAACCGGGTTCAACTAAAATTAAAGCTATGATAAATATGAAACAGTAAGATAATAAAATGCAATTCATTAGTTTCACTAAATAATCCCTAATATTCAGACAAAGTCAATAAAACTTTTAAAACCAAAAAAATTGAAATTAATATCTCAAAGAAATTTATAAAAAAAAAGGCAAAGACACAATGTAAGAAGGTGTCTCTGTATAATTCACAAAGCATAGGATAGAAAGAGTTGGGAATTAGTAGTTAATACAAAGAAGAGTAATAATCACGTAATAAAAAAAAAATCAAATTGATAATTATAGAATTTGGATGAGTGGCCAAGATTTTTTTCAAGTTTATCACTCATCATCTCAATAAACATTACCAAATGACAGGAGTGCTATCTAATATATTGCAATAGAAAATAGTTAAATAGGTAAAGAATAAAAAATAAATTTAATGGTTGCTATAAACTCATCACCAATTATTCATGATACACTCTAGGTTTTCTCTTACAGTTTCTTCATCGAGGGGTGGTTTTGGGTCAATTCTTGACCTAAAATCACCCCTCTTCATCTTTTTCTCTCTATTTCAATATAAATAAGTGATTTTCACATAGATCTAGGTTTTTTCTTTGTGATTTCATCATCTAAGTGTGGTAGTTTGTTGTTCGTCGTCTTGTGCGGCGTTGTTTGATTTCCCGTCTTCGTGCAGTATTCATTTGATTCATATTGAACGATCGATTATTCAATCAAAGATTTGGGCGTCAACGTTGCAGATCCGAAGGCCATGGATATTCCGGTCACTTTAATTTTACCATATATTTTTGTTGGCATTATGCCGTTATATGCTATTAACTTGGATGTTGTGAGTTTGTTCACAGATTCATCCTTTACGTTTTTAGCGGTGTTGAATAAAGTAATCTCTCAATTTGAATGAATGAATATCATTTTGTTTTTGTAAAAAAAAATTATTCATGATACACAAATAAATTATATTGTATATCCACACCATAGGATTTGGAAATCCTCGTGTCTTCTCGTTAATAGACTCTATTAAGAATACCACCTATTGTACCCAAAAAAAGAATACCGCCTAATAATTCATTGCAAATACAACACAACTCTCATAACAAACTATAGTCATATTTCAGTAGAGACTACACTGAGCTCTAGCTCAATAACAACAGAGCAAATACAAACCTACACTTTAACTCAAGCAAAATACAAACCTATAATAGCTTGTTTTCGTTATTACATTAACTCTATTGATAATCTCACGCTTCCTACATTGAAATTTAGAATAGACCTACAATTATACTCATAATAACACACCAATGTTAAATTTCCTTTATATAATAGCTTGTTTACGTTATTACATAAACTCTATTGATAATCTCACGCTTCCTACATTGAAATTTATAACAGACCTACAATTCTACTCATAATAACACACCAATGTTAAATTTCCTTCATGTATCCACTGCTAGATATCACTAAATTAAACATAGCATTGCAGTCATAGTTTGATGCAGGTTTATGAGTGCATCCCCTCCCCCACCAAGTAATTATATAGCATGTACACATTCTCACCACCTCTTCTCTTGTATACAAAAGACAATTGACATCATCCATTATTCCTGCAATGAAATTATATTTAGAAAAAGAAAAGAAAAAACATTAAACTGAAAAGGCATAGATTGACTCCTTCAACTATTTAACTTGCAACTATATTTCATTCGTCATGACATATTTATTGCTTAATTCAACTATATTCTTGAAAACTAACAATAAGCATTATTCTATTGTATAAGTACCCAGTGTACAATGAGCTTATTTGCCAAAGATGAGGCTTATTATCAATGAGAAAACTCATATTATACAGAGTATTGAGAAAGTTAAACTAATAACCTTTCAATAGTTTCTATTAAGAGAATTTTCAAAGAGTAGAAGGTAAAGACAATATATAACAAAAAAATGAAACTTTAATCGTTATCTGAATTGAGGACTTTACATGCATTTGTGACAACAATGAATTCAAGTATTGGATTGCTTCATCCAAAATTCAAGAACAAACAAAAGAAATATAACGAATTTCAAGCCTAGATACACAACTACATGTATGATATTATGGAAGAATGACCAGCCCAAAAAAAGGAGAAAAAAAAGAGTAAAATACAACATTTTATGCAACTTGTACCACTCTTTCAAGCCTAGATACACAACTACATGTATAATATTATAAAAGAATGACCAACCTAACTAACATACATTTTCTTCCAGGATTTGGAAATTTTTCTGAAAGATAAAGAAACTGTAATAATTGGAATTTATAACTACTCAGAAACTGAAAATTTCAATTGAGAAGAAACCAAAAACTGACATGCATTTACAAATTACGCGAAGATGAAGATTAATTGAATTTAAATGTGAATAATGAATAAGATTGAATGAGAAGATGCATGATTATTCCAAGTGAGAAGTAAAGATTAATTTGAGAAGGAATAATGCCTTTTGGTTTCGTGATTATGAGAGTTGGATTTTGTCTTTGAGTAGTTGGGTGACCTTTGGATAAGGTAAAGATGGAATGAGAAACAATGAGACGAAAAAAAAAGTTGTTCGGGGATCAAATTGGATCGAGCATAAAATTCGTTATCAAAAACAACCATGGAACTTGAGTCCATCAAATCTACAAAACTACCCGTCGAATCACTTTTGAAATATACAATGTCTGGACTGACCATAAAAGAGTAAGTAAAAAATCAAGAAAAGAAGCATGGGAGCATACATGGAAATTACAAAACAAATAGAAAGTCTTGAACCTTTTTCTCAAATTACAACCTCAAATCATAATCCAAGACTCGTGGTTTTTCTTCTTTGAACCATATTTGCATAACCTAAAAAGTGTAGATAGAAACAATTTCATTATCATTATTAGGGAATAAAATGATATTAAAAGTAAGAAGAGAATGATATAAAAAAAAGTGAGTTCGATGTTCCCAATCACTATGGGAACATATGCTCTTCAAAAGAGACTGATGAGCCTCTTACATTCCTTAAAAGGATGGCCACGACGTCACCATTCATCTTCTGTCTATGAAATCCTCAGTCGTTGTGAATCTAACTGAAATCATCTCCTCTTGGTTCATTTATTCTACTTAGTTTCATCACAATAATGCTATCATGATGGGTGCAATTAAATTTATCTACAAAAAATTAACAAAAAGTGATAATACATTAATATTCTACAGTAATTAAATTTGAATATTTTCACCCAAAAGTTGCTAAAAATTCATATTACATTATTAATATAATGAAGCAAAAAATTATTATGACAAAATAATCCCAGGATTTTTACTCACCATAGATCAAAGCCTCTTGAGTTTAGTTCTTTAATTTCATTATGGTTGTCTGCATAGAATTTGATCTTATTACCTCTACGTCATGCCTATCATGGTTAATGGCAGGTTGGTAACAATCATTATTTTTGCAGGATTAATGCTTTCAAGCTTTAGAAAAACAATATACTATAAGGAGAATTAAAAAAATATAGATGTGGTGAATTTTGTGCTATATTTAAATTGTTTAAAGTCGATTGGATTTTGTTTTCCATATGGTTTGGTGATAAAATTCCTTTCAATTCCTAGCCATTTATGTTTATCAGTCTCATATTATTTATCCCTGATTGTCTTTGTCCATTTGGCGCTAGACCAACTATCTAATTTTACCACGACAAACTTGCTTCATGGCAGTATCCCAGCCCTTTTTAGATCCCGTGAAGGATTAGTGCCTTAATTATTGGTATAGCATCGAATAGAAATTAGTTCTTGAGTAGGGACATATCTTATTACTAATCTTTACAAATCACCTATAGTATATGAGAGTGGAATATATTGTAGTAATGTCATTTGTTACAATGCATGTTGGTTATTAAACCAAAATATTCAAATTTAAGTTCAAAAATTCGTTTGGCAGTAATATATAATTATGGACGTGACAAAAAAAGTTTAATAACCAATATATGTTGGTTCTCAATAGAATAGTGATCACTATTTGCTATTTTTTTAGTTTGTAACCATTGAAAACTGTATTGAGTATTACATCCGTGCTCATACTATATGTGGTGTATTACATCAGAAGCCATTGACTTACAATAGTAATAAATGATGTGCTAATACAATGCTTTAACTACATTTTGTGGTTATCTAAAAAAAATAGTTGGGGGGTTATAACATTCAATGGTTTGTTTTCTCAATGCATTTGTTGGTTTGTAAATATCATTTGAAACGTAATACAGTGTAATGGTTAAGGTTGGTGTGGTCATTATATAATGCCTTCTAATGTTCATGGGCAACAACATACTCCAAATGGAGGATTAAGAGTTAAATGTATCAACTGTTTTTTCTTACATGCCAATACCAACCTTACACATTAATAACCTGAAGAAATGTTGCGAAAGACTGATAGAAAAGTTAATGGGGCGTTTTCACCATTGTCTGATATCACAAACGGTAGCCACTGTTTGAATTTTTTTGTGTATTTATGGTTGAATCTTTAGCCAACTATTACACT
>Ga0228710_1000919_pt1 | contig 41707 bp, 35 predicted proteins | sample MedpolnodulmetaG_FD_177995 | JGI IMG/M metagenome (GOLD analysis project Ga0228710, IMG submission 177995) | Root nodule microbial communities from Medicago polymorpha collected in Santa Monica, California, United States - pink nodules | ecosystem: Host-associated > Plants > Roots > Nodule... | reverse complement strand
AATTATCCTCACTCACCATAAATACTAGTTTTTGTCCTGTATGTCAATAAGGCCCCACCAAAAACTAATGAATATTTTTTTTTGGTAGAATGACAAAAGAAAAGGAAGAAAAGAAAGAAAAAAAAAACCCTAAAACCAAGGCTCAAATTGGGGCATCAAGCCTCAACACCGACTTCAACTCTGTTGGGGGAGCAAACCCTAAAACAAACTTATATTTAGGGATAAAATTATTTTCTGAACTTTATATTTACAAAGAGAGGTGGTGTATATTAAATTAAATATAATAATAAATAGACAAAATAGAAAATGGGTTGGGTTGGGATCTTAGAAATGGCAACTCTTCCTTGACATTCCAACACAAAAAATACATTCACTCTTAACATTTTTTAACCTTTCATAAATTAAAAACAAAAATTTAATAAAATTTTGATTCATGCTCAATCAATCAAATAAAATCATATAGCTAAAATAAACATCCTAGCCGACCCAACAAAAATGGGGAGGGGGTATTGCCAACAACATTCATCCAATCATTGTTTCTTTAAAAAGTCTTCAAAAATAAAAAGAACATGCAATTTCTTTGAGGAGGTGAATCTATTAGATGAAATTTATAACCAAATGTTTCTTAGGGTAATTATCATCATGCAAGACACAACCAGCAACAAGTATCTGTCTCTATACAAAATCTTCACTTTTGTTTTGAAGTCCCATTCCACTTCGTTTCGAGTGTTGTGCCTTCTTTAAGTGCTGCTTGTGCTTCATTCTCCATACCAAGTGTTGCAAGTGCAACAGATTGAAGATATGATGCAATGTGCCATATTGGTGAAATAACTTGCGCTTGCATTGCGTCATTTAGCCCTTCGTTAGCCATGTCGCTTATGAGATAACACAAACTGCGTCGTGCATAGACTGTTGGAGAAACCATTGTTCCAGCATCGATGAACTGCGTTTAAACACAATCAAATCTCATTAACTAAATTACTATGATTAGAAACTAAATCTAATCCAAATAGAATGGCTAAATAGGATGGATCCATAAGGTGGTGATACCAAAATGATTCATGCGTAAATAATCTCTACCAACTACCTGATTAATTTGGTTTTAAAAAAATATTGACTATAGGTCTAATTGTGATATGCATTTAACTGATCAGTATGTTAGAAACAAAAAATTGGTAAGCCAATTAAGATTAATCCAACTTATCAGCGTAAGAACTCTACCTGTGTGTAGCACTCGATTGCTTCTCTAAACTCTTTCTGTCGGAAAGCAGCATCCCCCTTTTTCTTGCAATTTAATATGTCCTGCATTTGATCAGTCCACATATGGAATGATAACTGCAATATCAGAAAAGAGAATACATAAGTTACAATCTTTTCAAAAAAAATTTTGAAAGTTTTATGTAGAAATTCATTAAAATATGATTTAGATATAGAACCTCATTTGTAACTCCTTCATCATCTTTATAACCAATACTATCCAGAACTTCACGTATAGCAGTCAAGTCCTTTCTTGAACATGCTTCACCAAGTGGAGATAATGATGCAAAACTGGTGCTATGGGGTATACCCATCAATACATGTGAAGGAACCTAAGAATAAATGAGTATCAATAAATTTTGTTACAACAAAGATAATCAAATGTGCACTTCCAAGTTTGATTAGCTACAATATGCTGTCATCATGTTTGCAATGCATGTGAGTGCAAGGAAGAAAAAATGTGAATATAGGAAAGAGCCATGTTATTTTGACACAATGGAATAACAGTTTAGATAGTTAATGCGGTTCAGATACATGGTTAGTTAAGTTTAATTGATGATTGATGAGAATAGCAAGCTTCATAACTCATTAATCACCGACTAAACACAACTAATCACCATTTTGAATGTCATTAACAACGATTTGGATGGTTAATGGATACTCCCTCCGTTTCAAAATGAGTGTCGTTTAAGGTTTTTCCACACAAATTAAGAAATGTAATAATGATGTCAAAAGACATGACAATTTTACTAAACTAACCTTATTTTACTACTGGTGCAAGTCTTTAGAAGTAGTGTACACTCAATTAATTAGAGGGTACAATTGGAAGTAAAATAATAATTCTACATTGAAAATTGCAAGTGATATTCATTTTGAAACATTATTTTTTGGCTAAAACGACGCTCATTTTGAAACGGAGGGAGTATAATGTATATTTGAATACCTTAAATCATGGTATATGACGTTCAAAATTGTGGTTAATTACATTCAGTGGATGGTTGTGACTTGCGACACTGACACCCCACTGAATATAATCAACTGCATTTGAATTGTGTTAACCATGCAAATTATTATCATAATTTACTATCAAATTTGTGTCAAAATATCATTTCGATATAGGAATTATGCAAATAAACCTAATAAAAGATATGAATCCCATTCTACCCCTGCCTTAACTATACAAAAGAATCTAAGCAGCAAGTATTTCAAACAGGATATTTTAACCAAACTACGTAATTATAATGTGCCAACCTCGGTTTCTTTCTGAAGAGGAGCCAAAGCAGCCACCAATGATTTAGGATTAGGCCTTTCTCTAGGTTCATACTGTAAACACCGAGATGCCAAGCGTACCAGCTCAGTTCCATCATTGTCAGAAAATTGTCCTTCCAAACAAGAATCTGTCAACATCTGCAGATTTCTGTCCCGGATCAAATCGAGGGCCTGCATCAAGTTCTCTAATAATTAGATATGCACAAGTTTATAGCTTACCAAAAACTTGAAATATTACAGATATTCAAGTTCATATATAATATAAAATATCAATTTTAAGTGTCAACTTTGATCCCTACAAGAATGACTTACATGACTCGGGGGGATATGCTTTCCACTGAGAAGGTCAAGTAAAAGAGTGCCAAAGCTATATATTACACTTTCTGGTGTTACTCTCCCTACAGAAAATGGAAGATATACAAGAAATTATGTGTTGTTCAAACTTTACAAAATATGAATGAACATGTAAAAAGCAATACAGATCAACTAAATCAGCATTTTAGTCCTTGAAATTGTAAGGGTCGGTCAATATAGTCCCTCAAATTTACAAAATGGTAATTCATTCCCTTAAATTGAACGTCACCCAATTTAGTCTTTTTTCCAAGTTTAGCACCACAATTTTAAAGGCTTTATGCTTATCTTGATGCAACCAGAGATTATTCCATCAATATGTAGGTCTTTCATTGATTTTGATGAATGTTAAATAAAGAAACATTTTTTATTGACGGATTAAATTGATTGATGTTCTTTAATTTAAGGGACTAATTTGCTATTTCATAAATTTGAGGGACTAAACTGCTCGACCAATACAATTCTGAGGATCGGAAAATTATGATCTACTAAATACAACTTTTCAATAGAATATTACAAACTGCAAAACATATGTTAGAAATACAAAACTAACAATAGCCATTATATATGGCAACGACATACCAGTTCTAAGATATTCTGGAGGGGTAAATGCCAAATTTGTGCTATAACTTTTCCCATCCCTGCTATTTTTCATAAGTCCAAAAGTAGAAAGCCTAGGATTACCATCCTGCAAAAGTTCTAACACGTTTTATATCATTCTAATTATTTAGATGAATGCAAAGGTAGACACAAAAACTCACCTCATCAAAGAGAACTCTATATGCATTGAGGTCGTGATATAGAGCACGCCCTTTGCCTGTGCAGTACTCTAGAGCTTGTGCAAGATGCAAAACAACCCTTAGTCGCATCGCCCATTTCATAGGTTGTGATTCCCCTGATATATAGACATGAGTACATGAACACATCAATAACACGATCATTATGACAATATAGTGTAGAAAACATGACACTGGAAGAGACAAAGCGCAACATCATGAATCAAGAATAAAGGGTTGGTAATTAGACTTGTTCAGTTGTTTGTAATTTGACATGTTAAGTTGTTGGCAATTTGACGCTTAAAAAAATGTTTTTTAAAAGCAATATTTAAACAAGGTTTGCTCAACTAAATCTTATAAATCAAATGTCCTCCAAGATCTAAAGTGAACATATAATAAGGCTAAAATCGGATACATTTAATCAGTTTATTCCTTTTAGAGAGAGAATACTCCCACACTAGTTAAACTTAGAATTATATAACTGCTTTATAAAATCGGTTTCAACATATAAACGGAATTTTTTTGAACTATCACATAAAACTTGATTGTGTAATATGTGATTGTAGTTGAATAGTTTAGAATGAAGGACTCACATTACACAATGGGGATGTAGAAATATATATACACAAAGACAACCTCTCAAAATAAGGATGAATAAGAAACCAAGGAAACTGTATCAATGATAATAAATCGAGAATATAATCCTAATTATGACTATAATCAACAATTGTAATATGCTGTCATAGCACCCTTTCTGTTGTTATTTGAGAAATGAAAGGAGCACTTACAATGGAAAAGGTGCTTTGCAAGAGTTTCATTTGGCATATATTCTGCCACAAGCAACCTCTCATCTCCTTCACAACAACAACCAAGCAAGTTTGCCAATCTTTGGTTACGAAGCTGGCCAACTGCTTTTGCTTCCTCCTGCAATTGTGAAACATAATTGTTTTGATCAATTGAAAGTGAAAAGAAAGAGGGAAAGGAAGGTGTCTAGAACAGCTGGATGCACCGTTAGCTTCATAGCAATAATGAAACTGAAATATTTAGATATAACAATGTAGAGCAACAGACACACTTGCATGTTCCATATACGCAAATTGACCAAGACAACATGGGAAGAATGTAAATGCTAGCCAATTGTTATCTGAGCTAATCTGGTGGCATAAGCACTCGTGAGCTGTTTGAGAGAGCTTATGGAAACAGCTTATGACATTCATAATCTCTACAGGATATCTTATGAAAACAGCTTATAATTTATATGTAGATAATTTGACTTTATTTTATCTTTTGTTATAAAAATAGCTTGTACATAAGCACTTATACGATAATAAAACACTTAATTAAGTTGTTTATCCAAATAGAACCTTAAGAAAACATTATTAGGTTAGGATGTCACAATCACAGATGGTCCAGTGTCACATATCTACATTTTTACCATATTATCATATATTTGAATGCATTACAAAGAATAAAAATAACATCTGTTTTCACAAGGCATGGTTATTGGCAGAAGAACTTAAACCTAAGAGTGTGGTTGAATAAATCACTGGAAGAAGGAACATTTACCAAAAACTGCCGAGTATCAGGCCAAGCATTTCTATTAAACCGTTTAACAGCAATTCTCATTTGATTTTCCAGCTTCCCTTTATAAACAACATTTGGAGCCTTCTCTCCATGCTCAGATACAATATTCTCGACAGCAAAACCAGATGTTGCATTCTTAAGTTGCTCGAGTGTAAACTCACGGAACGTAGGCCAGTTACTAACCTCACTTCTATCATCATTTTCTGGAAGAAAAAAATAAATAAATAAACATATATCAGAAAATTTCTTATCAAATACCAACAAAATCATCAGAATACGATGAGTCTACCTACCAGCATCTGGAGTTTCAAGAACCGACGCCTTAACTTGTGAATTCACACAACATGGAACAAGTCTCGAGCACTGAATCCCCATTTCGATGTATGAAAATCAAACTTGAAAGTAACGAAAAACCTCTTCCACTTTCAATGATGTGCCTTGATCAATCTTATGAACTGACAAATGATACTTTCATGCCTGGCATCATTAAAATTTTTGAGTGAGAACTACAAGATTAATCACTTCAAAAGCTTTGTCTAAGTAAAGCCATAAAAGGGTAAACCAACAACAATAATTTTGATCTTAATCCAAACTATTTATCAACATGGTCTTTGATTAGTACTACCAAATACCAAACAATTAAAAACACAATAATAATGGATTATGCACTTAATCCTCAAATGTTATCACAACTCACTAGCATCATGAACCTAGTACAAGAAAAAAAGTAGCTTAAAAAAACACAAGAATCAATAAAAACACAGAATCTAAAAGTACTTTTTTAGTTGATCTCATGTTCTTACAACCAAAACTAATGACAACAACAACCCTTATTTAGATGCTATTAGTACTTATGAGTTATGACAACCTAACTTCTAGCATCTTAGCATTTAAAGCAAAACAACATTAAACTTAAAGATGTACTAACATCAATTCCTCCAAATATTTATTGAAAGTGTAAAACATAAACACACACATACCAAGATTTATACCTTCATATATATCATACCCTACCTACTATCATCTTAGCACTATCACCTATCTTTTTTTTCATCAAATTTTTCTTTTTTCAAATTTCAAAGTCAACTTATTTACTTCAAAGAAATGCAACTCACTTAACACAACTCAAAAGTCTTAATTTTTCATTGTTTTTTCAACATGACTAGAATGTTGAGTAAAGTAACAACCTTTTCAACAACCTTAAAAAGCTACTTCACCTTTAAACTTCTTCCAATGACAGAGGAAAAAGTGGAACAATCTGAACCTGAAAAATATTAAAAAAAAAATGTCTTTTTTTTCTTGATAAAATCAATAGCTTTTACAAGATCCACATTTTGAACAGCATTTACAAAGATTTTTGTAAAGTTGGAATCTTTTGAAGAATTGAAGCAAAACCCAGAAAGAGTTCGAGCTAAGAAGATGAATTGAGAGAGAGAAAGTGAAGATCTGTGTGAGAAGAAGAAGAATGTGAAAAGGGTGATGAATGATAGAGCATGTGTTTGGTTTTTCTAACATTTTTATTTTTTGGCTTTTTTTGTTTTTTTTAATTATTAAAAAAAGGAAAATAAAATGAATTATTACCGACATGTCATGAGTGCATGTTATGAGTATGTAGATTCAAAGATCTGTCTGTAATCAAAATGTTGTTGTAATTACTTTTTTATTAATGATTTGTTGGCACAACACATTTTTTTGCCGGATATTTTTCTAAATCTAAAGAAAGTAACATAGTTATTAAAGTAAGAAAATCAATATTTGATCTTTTAACTAGTATGATTTGTATTGTAAAAAGAAAATATATTATGATTTACTATGGACTTATGGATATGATGTCCATTTAATATCAATAATTGTTTTATGGCTTAATAACAGTTTTAGCCTCTTAACTTTTTCAAAGTTACGATTTTAACCCCCTAAAAAAAAACTACAAAACAGTCACCTAAGTTTAGCAACTGTAGCAGTTTTGACCCCCAAAACCAAAAAAAAAATAAAAAATAACACGTGTCACATCACTTAGGGTGTCACGTCAGCGTAGACCGAATCAAAATTGACTTTTGGGGCCAAAACTTAAGTTTAAGTTTAAGAAAAAAATTTCTTGAACAATTTATTTTTACTCTCATACTTGCAGTTAAGAGTAATCTTATTGAATAAGTGTGACTTTTCAATCAAGATTTTTAATTGTCAAATCAAAAAATAAAAAAGAACTTTGTATAACAATACAAAGTTTTAACTTTAAAAGAATTGATATAAAGGGAATTGCGTGTAAAAATCAATTTTATAATCAAAATCGACAAATTTTAATTTTAAGTAGAATTAATTCTAAAAGTACAATCAATTCTACTTAAAAGCAATCAAACACGTTAGAGTTAGTTCTACACTTCAAAATACAACTCTTGAATTATTGCATAGTAAATGCATGCTTAGACTCAAGTTTACGAGATATGAAACAAATTCTAAAAGTACATGATTGATTTTTATATACTTTTAGTATAAATTAGGTATTCGTTGTGTACAATTACAAACATTTGAGTGGGCTTTAAAAAAAAGTGTTTTTCAGTGGTTTATTTCTCAAATAGGATCAATTTGTTTTAGTGTTAAATTAAAAGTTAGAGTTTTGAATTTTTGTCTCTTGATTAATTTTGTTTTTAAATCGCTATATAAATGTATCCAAATATAAATTATTACATTAGTGTTTAAATCGCTATATAAATGTATCCAAATATAAATTATTTTAACATTCTTTTTATAAAAAAATAAATAAATTCATTTATAATTAATGTTGACTATTTTTTTCTTGAAGAAATCAAAATGATATTAATAACCACAAGACTATCTTCCCGGCACAAGGTGTACCATAAAAGAAAATTAAAAATTTACAACTGTAGTTCAATCAGCAAAAGTGTGAATTAGTCAATACCCGCACATAAGAATGAGTTTTGGCACCAATTATGTAAACTATAATGAAAAACTAAAGAATGGGCTTTAAACCACTAAAAAGACAGTAAGTTCACTTTTTTCAGAAGTTGCATTGGATAGTTCTGTTTTCCACTAAAAATTATGTCGTTTCTTTCCTTTCAAATCACGCACACACAAGCAAACCAAACCAAATGAATGAGGGAGCACCTAAATTTGGCGCCGCCAGAAATAGTACCAAGCTGAAGAAAAAAAAATGATCAACAATATTATGAGGATCCACAGAGTAAACACAAAGCCAATTTCGATCCAGTTGCCATATTTGACCAAACAAGGGGCAAGATAGAAAAAGATGATTCTCTGTTTCCTGAAAACCGCAACCAGCGACACACTTCTAAGACTCTGCTGAGGTAATGCCTCTATGAAACATATTTGATTTAGTAGGCAAACGAAATCAATATTAATGACTCTGCTGAAATTAATATTGGCTATTGCTAATGCATGTTTGAATTCACTTTTATAATTAACAAACGTGATTGTAGACCAAAAACAATTATAGTATTTTTTTTTTTTAGGGAAAGTATATTTGATTTTTTTCAAATGCAAGTGTTATTTATTATTTGGTCAATTATGAGGGAGTTAGACATCTCAACACTTCAACCCTTATTTTTCCCCGAAGTATAATTGTTTTTATCTTTATATAGAATCAAAACAAAATTAAGTTAACATGAAGATGAAATTTAAATATTTTGTCTCCAAACACTTTTAACTTCAAATTCATCGTACAACTCACAATTGTATAAAAAAAATTGATCAACTCACATTTTACATAAATATTTCAAAACAAATATGTTACATTAAATTCATTTTCATAATAATACATTCAACTCATTTATTGTTCTCTTATTTAACATGCCTAATAAAAATTTAAGTCATCATTTTGTGGAGGGACTATCCTTTTAGCACAACTCACCGAGAGCCATTCCTTGGCATGCGCAAGGAGCTCTACGGAGCCGAACCTCCAATTTATGGGGGCCTCAATTATTTGTAGGTGTATGAGTATAATTGTTGGAATGTAGGATGATTTTTTCTTTTTTGTTATGTAGATCTAAATCAAACACTTATTATCTGACAAAAATAAAGAGTAAAATGACAAGTTAGACCGAACCCATACATCTATCAACAACAAAAATTCAACAAAACAAATTAAAATCAAAATAATGCTTATTGTTAATTTACAATTATTTAAATTATCATTAATTATTTTTATTAGGGACCATTTTTAATATTAGAGCTGAGCCTCCAATTTTATTGGAACGGCTCTGAACTCACCATTGGTGAAGAGTGAAGTTCTAATTTTATAATATCTGATTTCTTTTATAAATATATTATTGTTATTATTTTTATAAATAATAACACATGAAGGTATAACAGTACAGTACAAAAAATTAAATTGACACATTGAAAACGAAAAATATATGAAATCAATAATAATATAATATTCGCCGCCAATTGTTTTGGAGGTTTCATATTGAACTTACCTGGGGCCAGGCTTTATCAAGGTGGAGAACAACACTCGGAACAGTGTTTCACATAACAACCAATCAATGAAGATATAATCTATAACGCAATTTATTGAATGTAAATAAGATCAACAAAACTCCAAAGTTTACTTTCGAAGTTTATTAGTATTGATAGTATTGATAATTTAATCTTTTGTTTTGCGAAACAACAACCAACTTTGTCTCATTCTAGTGTTAAAGTTGAGTATTGTGATGTTGTTAATGTAATTTCTGAATCAATAAATATATGATTTAGTATATAGTATATCGAATGTAAATTATATTTTTTTTATCTTTTTGATAAGAAAAGAAAAAGATTTAATTTATATTCGATAAACTGTGTACTAAATTAAATCAATATATCAATAGAACTTCATCTTGATAAATTTACTTTTAAAATTTATTTGAGTTAAGTTGTCTTGATAATTTAATCTCTTGGTTTACAAAACAACAACCAACTTTATCTTAATCTAGTAATGAAGGCAAACACTATAGTGTCGCTAATATAGTTTTCGAGTCTTGTTGACTTCAAAACTTAGTTTTGGAGCTTTTTCATCTTTAGTTTTATCCTTTTTTTCAAGTTGACTGAGAAAATAATAAAACGTTGAACTATTCTTTTACCATATACATTGAGATTTGTAGCTTATCCTTAACTTAGTATACTTTGATAATAAAGGTATCTTTCCACATAATGATGCTTATAAAACATGTTTTGTAGTTTTTTTTTTTATAATCACTTTTATTTGTAGTTGTCTTGCTTTAGGGAAAACACAAAATGATTGTGCATTTAGCAATTCCAACAGAGTTTCTCATGCTCCACTAACTAATTCTAGAGGTGGACTGTGTTATTAATTCAAGTGATGGATCCCCTAAAAAAAAAAAAGTTACTTTTCCCCACTCAATGGTCTTCTCGTGCGCCCTATTGAAATTACCAATATGCCCTTCAGATTATATAATCCGAAAACACCTATATGCATTCCAGATTATGTTTTCCGGACAATTGCAAAGTATAAAATGAACTTCACTCCCTATTTATACAGTTTCACTTTCACCATTTTCTCTCTCTACATTATCCCAAAATCCGTAAACCACAGATCTTGTCCAAATTTAGAGTTTTCTTGCTTAATAGGACCACAATTCAACCCTTGTCAAACATCATGGAGGGTTAGTTTGATTTTTGTGCACATGCATGGTTAATTTGTCCGATTTTTTTTTTTAGAATTCTGGTCTGGAGCAATCCGGATTTCGTTTTTCGGACTAGATTGTTACAGTCCGGCAATTGAAATCCGGAAACACCCAGAATGTTTTTTTTCTTCTGTTTTGTGTTGTTTGATTACCCTAATATGCATGTTACAGAAGGTCTGTCCTCTACTCGGCGCGTAAGGGAGGCAGGGCATGCTTCCCGTAGGAGGGAGCGTACCCAACGGATGGAGGAGGAAGGTGTTGTTCCTCCGAGGCGTCGAGGTGGCAGAGGACGTCGTGCTAATGTCGAGCCTCAGCCAGAACCGGAGCATGATGATATGGACGTGCAACATCAACAAATGGAGGAGGAGGAGTTTCAGGAGGAGCTTGAGGCAATGGAGGAGGATATGGAAGACGCGCAACCGCGGCGAAGGCGGATGAAGAAGAAGCGTGTGGTGGACCCTGAACCACTTCATGACTACCTCGGTGGCCCACACGACACTAGCCTGCTGTGGAGGTACCATGTGCACGTGGCCAGGTAGGCGGCTGATGGCGTGGTATTTATTAATTTTAAACTTACTTTAATATGTTGTTAATCTTTGTGAAAATGATGTTTATATTCGTGAAACTGATGTTTATTAATGTTACTTTAATAAATTGTTGAACTGCTCTGTTTGTGAAGCCATGAGTGTAAACTGATGTTTATGTATTATTTTTTATTATTTGCAGTGACGTGGCAATATAAAATGAATCAATAACGGAAAGAAGATAGAGACGATGCATGATGACGATACCACCCCTATCATGGCTGCACAGTGGTGGAAAGCCAGAATGCAGGGTAGTGGTCTTGGTTGGCTTCAAGATACTAGCTACAACCTAATTGACCACAGTTTGATATGTGCTTTGTGGAAAGGTGACACGAGGAAACTTCGAATTTCCACCTTCCATTTGGGGAGATGACAGTGACATTTGATGATGTGTCTTGTTTGCTGCATCTTCTCATTGATGGCATGCTTATGTCCCATAGTCTTATCACACGGGACGACGCGGTGGAGTGGATGATGGAGCAGTTGGGATCTGATCCAGGTGAAGCTCTAGTTGAGGTGATTCAGACCAAAGGTGCACATTGTCGATTCAGCTACTTGAGGAGGATTTTCAAGGACCGTATGTTGGAGCAGTTGGCGTTGGGGACTGAGTATGGTGTGACTTAGGAGGTGCGGAGGTTGCAGGATCAGGCTGTCCGCTTATATTTGCTATACTTGGTGGGGATCACGCTCTTCACTGACTAGAGCGCCACTGTTGTGGGTGTTGTCTACCTAAGGTACTTTAGAGACCTTGATCTTGTTGCTGATTATTCATGGAGAGCTGCGGCACTAGCTCACTTATATAAGGAGCTTAACAAGGCTGCATGTTGAAACTGCGGTCAGGTGTCAGGATACCTGACTTTGTTGTAGGTATAAATTAAAAATCATGTTTTGTTTTATTAAATGTAAGTGTTTATTGTTTGTGTATTTATATGTAGTTGTCATTATTGCAGGCTTGGGTGTATCAGCACTTCCAAGGTATGTGAAGCAAGGATGTCTGGGCAGGATATCGGGAGGAGCGGGATCGACGCGCAATGCTTTTTATACCACTGTCTAGTTTGGGCACACCAGACAACTACATAAACCATCTGGATAGGCTGGATCTGAGTGGCGTTGTCATGGCCCCATATGGAGACCATCGTCAGGAACGTCCGTTTGATCGGGTCAGCCTTTTCTCTGGATGGCTCAGATATGGAGACTGCACAGTAAGATATCTGCCGGAGCGGGTTCTTCGTCAGTTTGGGAGGGTTCTGACCATACTGAGACATCCTGTTGAGGTTGCACCTCCTAAGACTAATTTGGGGCAGATCTCACTCTTCTTTCAGCATGCTCTTGATCATGCGCTGACAATTGAGTAGTTGGGGCAGCGTGCAGTTCATGGCGTGGAGGCAACAGATGGATACATCGAGTGGTTTTACCAGGTGTCTCATCCACGCATGATTCTTCCTGATATCTCGGTACCAATGTCGAGGCCACCAGAGCGTGAGGTCCTTGATGCGCTTGCTGCTCAGGAGGATGGAGAGCATGGGTACTTACAGCTTAGCGGAAAGATGACCCGCATCAGAGACCATGTGTATGATGTGATGTCACGCGGTCTGGTGCCGCGAGGGTCTGAGAATGGCAACATTTGGAGGAGGTATTGAGAGAGGTGCATGATGGGAAGGTTTACCATCGTCGGGGAGCTACTGAGGGTGGCAGGGGTGCCAGAGGTGGTGGCAGGGGTGTAGTTATTAGGGGTTGATTTTTATTATGTTATGTTTGAACATCTTGGACTAATTTTTAGTGATGTAACATTTAGATAATTTTTAATGTTATGTAATCTTGGATAATTTTTAATTATATTTGATTAATGTTATGTTTCAAAATTATGTTGTGTTGATAATTTTAATGTTATAAGTTCGATTTATTGTTAGAACATGTGACCGACATGATATGTCTGTTTGGAAGCAAGCAAAATGCATTCTGCCTCTGTTCTGGTGCAGTTCGGATTACACAATCCGGACAATTTAACAAATTCCGGATTATGTAATCCGGAAACATTATTTCCCGCCCCATTTGTTGACTTTCAACGGGGTGATTTACACATTTCAGATTACATAATCCGACAATTGTTAGAACTTTCCGGATTGTGTTATCCGAATCCATCCATTGAACATTGGCACCAACATCCATCAAGGTGGTTTAAGTGCTAAATTCCACGAAATTGTCCGGATTTCATTTTCCGGAAGTTGTTCGGATTATATTTTCCGGAATAGGGGTATTTTTGGAAGAAAAAAAATAGGGCGCGCGAGGAAAGGCATAGGGTGGGAAAAGTAAATCTAAAAATAAAATTCTAGTGGTGGACTGTTTATTGTGTTATTATTTAGAGTATTACTTTTCCCACCTTATGCCTTACAAGCGTGCCTTGTAATTTTTTCGAAAATGCCCTTGAGCAATCCGGACTGGTGTGTTTTCCTTTGTAATAGGGTGAAAAAAAAATGATTTTTTCACTAATTCGGATTTTGTAATCTGAAAAAATCCGAAAATCTCAAAAAATAGGGCGCGTTATTTGATTTTTTTCGGATTATAGAATCCGAACACCCTCTGAACATCAGTTTTTCATGGTGCTGATGCTGTCCGGATTACGTAATCTGGACAATACCAGCACCAATTCTGAACATGTTTATAACATAGATAGTCATTTTAAGGACAATATTAATCTTCTTAACTTTCATCCTTGTATTTTTATGATCAAGACTCCCTTAGAAGGGACTTCTTACAGGACTCCGCCCTCTAAATCCAAAATTTCATCGTTTAGACCTTTTTTCATGGTGCTGATGCAGTTCGGATTACGTAATCCGGACAACACCGACACCAATTCTAAACATGTTTGTAGCATGGATAATCATTTTAAAGACAATATTAATCTTCCTAATTCTCATCCTTGTGTTTTTATGATTTTATTTAATATGAATAGACCCCTTTTTTTTGGTTGTTTTTAAAAGCAAAATTCAAAATTGCTGAAATGGGAGAGATTATGATTGCTGATTATACATAAGCATAGTCCGGATTATGAAATCCGGACTGCAAAGGGGTATTTTTGGAAAAATTACAGGACGCGCTAGTAAGGCATAGGGTGGGAAAAGTAATCCTCTATTATTTATAGTTGTCATTTGTCATACTTTTCAGTTTACATGTACAAGGATATATGTTGGATTTGTGACAAATTTTTACGATACATACATAAACATAATAACTCTAAATACACGCATGTTATTTGTCATCAAAACAACCAAAATGAGGTGTTGGAATATTGTATAAAAGTTTTATTATTTTAGATTGTTGGAGCAATAGTTAAAATAGTTTTAAAATATGTTTCAACGATCAAATAAATTGTTGGGATGACTAGCTCATTAGGTTGCTCTTATTATGACATTTTGTAACATTATCTAAAACTATGTAAGTAAACTATCAATTACGACGTTTTTAGGATAAAATAATCCAGCTACAATTGTGACAGAATCCTTTTGCACTGTAACATTCGTTCTAAAAATACACCCTCAAATATGATACTAGAACCACTCAAATATAATACTAAAACACACTAACTCCCGAAGGGACATAATATTGAAACGGCTTTTTCGAAGGGATGGGAAAAAGGAGGGAGAAGCGCCTCTGAAATACGCCGAGCAGAAAGAGAGAAAGATGAGTGAAAACTCGAAAATGGATCATGTTTTGGTTTGCCTAGAAAGTGAGGTTGAGCACTCCTTTTATAGGCGAGTATCCAAGTAGGAAACAATAAAGGACAAGTTGGATCACATGAGCTTCGAAAACGAACGATCAAATCAAAACTAACAATTAAAGTGGGTGCATATATGCTAGACCATAGAGGGTGCACGAGTGTGTGCCAAATGCATGCTAACGCATGCAAATGATGTACACCAAAACAAAATTTCCAAAAAAAAACAATTCACCATATAACCCAAGTAGAGTTGGCCAGACGGTAGCTGGCGTGGGTGTGTGGTGATGACGTTGATGGCATCATCGCTCTTTTAAGAGTATATTTTTTTTGTAACCAAAGTATATTTTGTAAAAAAAAAAAAAAACTTACAATATTAATTCTTTTTGTTGTACCTATTAATTTGTTAAATTTTGGTGGTTAAACCTATTATTTTTCTTGTTACACATATTTACACAAATTAATAACTAAATTACCTTTGTCTCGCATTTATTTTTTTAACCAATTATATATCTTATATCTTCTTATTTTTATGAAGTCAAAAGAAATAAAGTAACTAAAAGACTAAGACTATTAAAGCATAAGGTGTGCCCGAGTGAAATGGGATAAAAAAAGTCGAAAAGTATACAACCAAAAAGATAAAATAAAGAACCAACAAAACAACATCAAGGTGGGAAATAACTAAAACAAAACAACGAGTTAGACCACCAAGAATTCAAGTAAAAAAAGAATGTAGGTTTTTGAGCCTTCAACCACCAACAGAAATCAGGAATGCAGCTTAATCCTATAAATCAAATGCTCAAGAGACAAAATATTGTTGGAAAAAATCCGCGAATTTCACCCCTTTCAAATGACTTAGATACAAACCAACCAAATCACTTGTAAACAATAACAAGCATCTCTTCAAAACATACGAGATTCACCAAATTGCATAGCATGCGAGTAGGTATGAATTGGTAGAACAAAAGAAATATGAAGCCACTTCAATACGAATGATGAAATGCATCCAAAAAAAGAGCAGTTAAAGAAAATATGATTAATAGTTTCTTCCTTCCCACACCCTTCAGGACACAACAAATAAAATGTATGAAGAACTCCATGCCGGACCATATTGTCCTCAGGGGCGGATCCAGCTCATGGCCATGTGTGGCTATGGATTTTTAAAACAAATTAGAATTTTTTTAGTTAGCGATCTAAATTTCAGTCGCTAAGGTATGAAAATCAATCGCTAATACGTCTAGTGACAGAACAGTGACTGAAAATTTAGTCTCTGGAGTAAAAATCGGTCTCCGAGGCATTTAGCGACGGAAATAGTAACCGCAAATTCAGTCGCTAAGGTATAAAATATTAAAAATCAGTCATTTTTTTGGTTGCTACTTATTTACCCACACTTTAAATGTATTCCTAGATCCGTCCCTGATTGTCCTTCGTTGGAATCCTCTTATTCTACATGTAAAAAGAGAGACTTTAAGCGACACTCCTTTTTTCTAAACAAGCTTCATAAAAAGCACACAACCTTGTTGCACTTCTGGAGGCAAAATATGATAAACTCTTTTAACTAAGTATAATTTTTATGGATCATGTTTTACGTCCAACTATTGGCTATATTATTATACAAGAAATAATTATTCAGCAAAGAACAACACTCAATAACCAGATCCTGCTCCCAAGCCAAAAACATCTTCCTGCTCCACCTCTGGCCCTTAACCCTCTATCAGACTATCACAATCTCTACATCTCTGCAATTGAAATATTGCCAACAACATGAAGATAAAAAAGACGCCTAAATCTATCACACAAAAGTCCCACTTCTTGACAGAGATCTTTTCCAAAAAGAAATGCTTTCATCATTTCCAATGCGTATCCTGAAACCTTCCTCAAACCACCTCCCTAACCCGACATAAATCCTTCCAACAAGCAGACACATAATTACCATTTTCCCTAAACACAACCCCCTTATAACCTGTATTTAATATCCAACACTTTGAACCAAAACACACCTTGATCAACATGTAACCTCTAACCACACTTCCTTGACAACGCCATATTAAATTCCCTAATTCTTCGAATCCCATGACCTTTAGACTCCCTAACAGTACACGCCTTATCCCATTACGTCTAGTGAATCTTACATACATCATCATCCCCCCCACCCCCCAATATTTTTTTTAAAAAGGGGACTCAATGAAAGAAATCATACTTGTGGGAGCCTTGAAAAAGGAAAGAAAATAAATAAAAAACGAAGACAAAACAAATTTTATGAGAACAAGACAACCACTCAGTGACATGTTTTTGCTCTTCCAACCATGCAATCTTTTTATTATGTTATCAATCAGGGGATGCCAAAATGACAAACGACGCAAATTGTCATCAATTGGAAGTCCTAGATAAACGAAAAGGATATGACCACATAACAACCTCTAAGAACCAAGACTCTCATATTAACATCCACCAATAAGATCTAATGAAAATTCACTTTTAAGCCAGATATTATTTCACAGAGGATCAAGCTAGCCTTCAAAGCTCTAATATTTCTCCAACTTTTTTCACCAAGAATCAAATTGTCATTAGCAAGTTGCAAGTGTGAGATGCGAAAATTAGAACCTACACCAACACCATAAACAAAAAACAAAATAGCATAACATAACATTTAAACCTTCAAGAGCAATGAAAAATAAAAAAAGTGAAAGGGGATCACCTTGACGCAATCCTATTTCCGTTTTAAACTTCTCAGTTGGACTACCATTAACAAAAACAAATGATGTAGTTGATCTAACACACTCTAATATGCATTGTATCCATTTGTTTGGAAAACCTATTTTTGACATAACTATGTCCAAATAACTCTACTCGATAGAATCATAGGTTTTCTCAAAATCAACTTTAAACATAACCATCTCCTCTTTCAACTTCTTGGCATCATTCACCAGCTCATTGGCAATGGCAATTCAATATGAAATTTGTCTGCCTTTCACAAATGTCGATTGTGACTTTGACATGACATTGTGAATGAATGACCTCATCATGTTTGTCAAGGCTTTAGCCATATCTTTATACATACACCCGATTAAAGAAATTGGACGAAAAACAGATAGCTTCAAAGCATTAATAACTAGGTCGCTCTACTATAGGTATATTCCACATCGGATGGTTGGGTTTGGTTAGGTAGGGGTTGCGCCACCGCCTTTTTATATTGTTTTTTTGTTATCATTGAGGTCACATCGGTGTATCACAGATCCGTCTTGAGGTTGTTGATCCTGACTCGCGAGATTTTTATTTGGCGTTGGGGTTTTTGTTTTGGTTTTGGTTGTTTTGGGTGTTTGTGACGTTGTCGTATTTAAATGTTTGATTTTTTATCGTGGAGATGAAATTTGAGTAAGATGAAAGTGTCACCTTTGTTTTAAGGAATGGTGTTGGAAGTCGAAAGTTCATTTTGTTAGGAAGATTAGTGGGATTCAGGTTGTATCGAATGAGGTGTGACTGTTGTAAGTGGTTGTGGCTCTTGTCTCTCTGTTTTGGCAGCGGTAGAGGGCATTGGTGTATGGTAAATATGCTTTTGTTTGGCTTTGGGGAAATTGCGTTTAGTTATGCTTATTGTGGGGAGGTCTAGTGTTCGTGATGTAGTTGTATCAAAGGGCTTGATTTTATTTTGTATTAGGTTGTATCAGACGAGGTGTAAATTTTATAAGTGGTTGTGGTTGTTGTCTCTCTATTTTGGCATGGATAATGGTTGTTGGTGTATGGTACCATGACTTTTGTTTGGATTTGGGGTTGTCCTTTTGGCTGTGGTTGTTTTGTGGCGGACTAATGTTCGAGTTGTTATTGTATTGGAAGGTTTGTATGTTTTTTGGTTGAAGTTTGTGGTGGAGGGTTGATGCTATCGTTGCTCGCTGGATTCTTGTTGTTGTTCTGGGTTTTGTTTGTTTGGTGCTTGGAGATTTGTTGGATGCATTGGGTTGCAAGTGTGGGTAAATTTTAGTGGTCTTTTGGTGTATGGTGCTGAACAATTGTTATTGTCTTCTTGAGTTTTTGTTGTTTGATTGTTTGTGAAATTGTTTGGGTGTGGTTGGTAGCTCGTTGTGGGACGACCAATTTGGTATTTTATTTTGGGTTCTTGTATTGTTACTTTATGTGTTTTTGTTCTTCTTTTTAGGTGTTCCACCTATAAACAATATCCCTTGCTTTTATAGCTTTCTTTTTTCTTATCTTGTTCGTCTTGAACATAAATTTGTAAAAAAAAGGGACAAATTCATTTAATGAGTAAAGTAGAAATATCAAGATTATAATTAAGCCTATAAAATATTACTCACGTCGATTTTGTTATAAGAAAGACATTTATTTTATAGTAAAGACATTTATTTTTAAGTATATTGAATATCCATTCTACTAATATAATATATGCGAGATACATTATGAAATTGATTAAAGATGATTTTTATTTTTATTTATTGGTAATAGTCATTTTAGTCCTTGAATGTGTAAGGAGTAGTCGCAATAGTCCCATCAATGTATCAAAATTTTGAAATAGTCATTGACGCTAAAATAATCTCTGAAAACTCACAATAATTCTCTTCATACAATAAATGAATTGACAATAAGTACGTACTTATATGGATTGATATGACAATAAGCAAGTACATTGAAAGACTAGTACGATAATATTAACGAAGTATTTTAATGTCAGAGACTATTTTGACTAACAAAGTGCATAAATAGTGACTATTTTAAAATTTCGATACTATTATGACTACTCGTTACTCATTCGGACCAAAATGACCCTTATCCCTTTTATAATAATAGGAGGAAAACTAGATAAAATCGGTAAAATTGAAGGACTAAATGCAAAATAACTCAAAATTCTTATAAGAGACGGGGTTTTCCCAAACCCATACAAATTAGGGTTTTCTGAAAAATCAACAGCACTGTGTATCATCACACGAAGCAAAAATGTCGAAGAAGAACGACCTCGCTAAGAGAAAGAGACAGCACGAATTCGAACTCCGAAGTACACTCTCACCTTTGATTTTTCTCCTATTTCAAACCAAATCTTCTAATTTTTCATTTTCTGATTTCATTTTTGTAATGATTTCTTTCAGGAGAAAAACTTGAGAAGGAGAAGAAAGAAAAGAAGCTCCAAGCAAAGAAAAACAAGATGAAAGTAAGAGCTTGCTTTTGATTTCTCAAATTTTTCTTTTCTGCTTGAAAACAAAATAATATATGATTTTGGGTTTTGTGTATTTGTTCTTGATTTAATTTAATTTTTATGACAAAGTTGTTAACTTTTTGTTTAATGGGATAATGGGTCAACCATAATCTACCTGAAAAGTTAGCAGTGTTTGATTGAACTGAATTATAGTGAAGTTAGTTGATGAACATAAATTGATATGAATATTTTCTTAAAAAATGATATATGATTTTGGGTTTCCTATATTTGTTTTAGAGTTAATTTGATTTTTTATGCCAAAGTTGCGAACTTTTTGATTAATGAGATAATGGATCAACCATAATTTACTATTTCTGTTATTTCATAGCATTTGATAGTGCATTAGTTTATAGTTGATAACTTGTAGCTGAGATTTTGGTGTTGAATTTGGACTGTTTGATGGAGTTCTGGTGAAATTAGTTGATGAACATAAATTGATATGAGCAAATATGTTTAATAAGTTGAAAGGGATGTTGATAACTAAGAAGCACAGAATGCATGTGACATAGACAATGATAATAATCTATGAAAATATAAGTGATTGAATGTTACTAGTTGTGTCGGTGTCAGATACCGGACTCTCTTTCAATCTAAAGTGGCGGTGATTCATAGGTGCCTACATATTATGTGTGTGATTGTGCAATAAAAGCTGGATATTAGATTTAAGCCTTGGAAAGAAAACCAAAAGTAGTGATTAGAGAGGTTGAATTGTTGTTTTGTGTGAGTGTTTCTGTGTGTTTTGAGGATTAATGGTTGTATGGTTTTGTTTTTGTTGGAAAATTTGTTTAGGTTGATGGTAGTGACAAGAAAAAGAAGGGTGGTGGAAGTGGATTTAAGGTGGGAAAGAAATATCTGAAGACCAGGTTGTCAGCTCTGTCGAAAGCTAAGGCTGCGCAGGCAATGGAGCTCGACAAATAAGGCGGCATTGTGAGGTCTCGAGTGCTTTTGTGCTGATGGCGATGCGGTGAAATTAATAGATGACATAGTTGTTCTGAGGTTCTGTTTTTGTATTCTTTTTTGTGTTAAGTTATTTGACTATGAGGGTGTGAGATGTATATTAGTAACTAATCTTATTGTAGTTGCTGCCTTTCTCTTGCAATTTTGTCTCCAATCAACTATCTACTTTTATCTTCATATTTGTAATTGATTGATGAAATTTTACACACTGGAAAACAGAACATCCACGGAATGAAATTCACCACTGGAAAGGGTACCATTTTAAGGATAACGAGTCCTTTCTGTGGCCATCTGATTTGACAATGTATTACATTCATAATGCATTAATATCTGCAGGTCTCCACAGGCAATTAAAGGGGTTTTCAGTTTTACTTGTCAAACAGGTCAAAATGTGAGGGCTGGTAAACCGATTATTGTGTCATAACATGAAACAACTAGTGTCTGAATGCTCCTAGAGTTCAGTAACTAGTTTTTGGTTTTTGCTGGAAACATATACCAGTAAAAATAGATTGATTTCATATACAAATCAAAACTCAGCTCTTTATTTGGTTCACTTGTGACAATTTGGCTACAACACGAAGTAACTTTTATGCTATTTTTGTAGACACTTGAAAATGTGCATTTTTTTTTTGTTGTGGTTGAACGGGTAATTGAGTGTTATAAATAAAGTGGGTTTCAAATTTCTATTTCTTGTAGAAGAGTGTAAGGGAATGTTGAAAGCTGAAACATCTGCTATTCATCATTAACCATTGGTCACCTTAATCACGACAAAAAAAAGTCTCTTGAGGTTAAGGAACTGCAAGTTGCATAATGTTCTTGGCCTTGAGAATTACTTACTGATGCTTAAAATGCACAATTTAATATATAAAATAGAAGGTGAAAAATGTTCTATAAACGCAATATATGTGTATCATTTATTGAATGTTGCTTATTGGCGTTTTTCCCCATGCGTTCTGCATCCATTCTTTCTTATTGGCGTTCACCTTCAGTCATTATACTCTCTCCTACCATCTTTTTCATTCTCCAGCTTTAGAACCCAACAAAAATTATTTTCTCAGATAACTGTGACACTAAACGTATATCATAAAACATGTTCAGTAACCTCGAGTTCGAATGTAATACTCGGCGTTTGTTCAACGCACCTATTCATATAATTGGTAAGTGCAGAGAGGGGAAAAACAAATGCAGCCCTCTCAACTCCGAAGTAATATTACGAAGATTAAGCAGCTGTAAATTCCGAATCTGCAATGAAGTTGACAAAAAAAAAACATTAAACGAAACAAAGCTATATAATACCAAAAGGTGATATGTCACAACTCATAATGTATCTCAGAAGTTAGTTTTAAGAAGATTTCAGAAATAGATCACATATCATTTGTTCTAGTTTCAATCATTTGCATATATTTCAAACATTTTTTAAGAAAATAACGAAGTGATGTTGGAGTTGCATTGAATTATATATGTAGGTAGTGTGGCAAACTGGCACGATGCAAAGTGAAGGTGTATGAAAGTGAAAGGGTAATGATATTGTACAAGAACCAAGCCTTCATGAGGGTTCTGCTTCTGATTCCTACAATTTTATGATCGATGAAACTAGCGTTCATTCTTTCAATTTCTTGTGTGCACCGGCTATTTCGGACTTCACCTATTCTCGCATGTCCCTTGATTTTGGGTTCTTATCAGCAACCACAACCACAAAAACATCAGGGTATCTTTCAGTTACGTCTACCAAATTCATTAGTAGTGTCGATGGATTACTATTCTCATCAGTGAAATTGACTCATGGTCTAAGCGCTATCGATTGCACCACATTTATGGGATACAACGCCATATGATCCCGGTCCACTCACTTCAATTGTTCCTACCATTGAGAGTGCCGACTATCTCAATTTCTCGCAATCACCACCACTTTCGGTGGTTCTATAAATTGCAGAGGATGTAATCGTTCAAACAAGACACAAGAAGCCCTCACACTTTTGAGTTTGTCCAAATATTGAAATTGTTGTGCTTTATCCTTGTCTCAATCCGATCCTTGGTATGTAGCATTTATTAGGAATTTTTCTTTGAATTGGCTCGCTGATTGGGTCTTTAGGTGTTGTGCATTTGTGTCCTTATAATGCGATGATGATTTTCATTATTTTAAGTTCCCTTTGTTTTATGATAAACATCATGGGTTTCTTTGTTCCTCAAAAGTGTTGGAGGTTTTTTTTGTTTGTGTTACATGAAGGATTACAACAATAGAAAATGAACTAGGTGAGAGCATAATTTCTAGAACCAGTTCTCAAAAGGTTGAATTGAGGAGTAGTATATTGGGTTTATTGGCTACACCTTCATTAAGTTCCTTATTGTCCTTAGATCACCCACTTCACATCAATGCAATATTTCATTACAAGAGAACTTCAAATTCTTTACAACATTTATTTAACAAGACAAATATTGATTCAACTGTTAGATTCATTGTGGTGACATTTTCTAAGGGGAAAGTCTTTGCTATCCATTGAGCTTGCTGAGATTTCCAACAAATCACCAAGTACTAAAGATGGTTCAAGTACATGTGATTATTTAGATGGCTACCTTCCACAATGGCTGGACAAATTTAAATGGTAAAACTCACTATGTGGCAATGTTTTTGAGGTAACTAGAAGTGAGCATGTAGCATTTCTATCTTATGCAATGGCAGCTTCTGCTACCTCTCTTCATGTAGCTACTAATGTTAGAATAAGAAGTAAAATTTATAAATTATGTGGCTCAATCTACTCTCAGTGAGTTAGCATAAAAGGTAGTTGGAAATAGATTGAATTTTTCAAATGACTATGATATGGCGTTGCCAATTATATTTGACTCTAAATTAAAGTCAGTTTACGTGTAATGTCCCCTCAACCTAACAATATTAGTCAGTTTTAACAACTTCTTTGCAGTTTTGGACCCATTCTCATTTTGCATGCCTAACCTAACAAGGTTTGAACTAACTACCCCACCCCTCAAAATTAACGTATAACAAACTCAAAAGCACACTGGGTTGTAGCCAAACTGTCATTATATATGCAAGATTTTGCCATAATTTGAGACCAACTTTGTCTAAAAAATAAAAAATATAAGCGGAAATTACACTCACCTCCCTTAAAGTTTTTTTCAAAAAACATTTAACACTCCTTCTAGTTGCAACTTAAACACTTACCTCCCTTAAATTTTATTCAAAGTGACAAACAAACCCTTTTTGGATTAACAGAGTTAGATCACCGGTAAAGATTCAAGGTATTCTGAATCAAACTTGAATGTGTCTATTACAATTCAAGGTATTCTGAATGCGCCGAATGAGTAGAGGGGTTGCCCCATTCATTTTGCAATTATTTGTATCCATGTCAATAAGCAATTTTGAGTCACTTTCTACACACAGTTGTGAAATGCCTTCACTCCAAGCCAAACCCTACATTTCTGCATGAAGAGCATCACAAACCTCAATCCTGCGATCAAAACATTTGATCCATCTACCATCAACATCCTAAAGCATTCCGCCATAATACGCATGATGTCCATTACCTTTGCACGCCTCATCACAATTGAGTTTGACCCCTCCCTCTTGAGGATGTTTCAAACCAACGTGAATTGTTTTAGTGTGCTGAGTGGATATCTGAAGATGATTACTGTAACGCCCTATTTCTATTAAAGCGATAAAACACGCGAATAATACAAATATTCAAGAAATAGACGTCACGTCTCCAATAAATCTCAAAAAAACATGCATATAAAAATTTCTCAAAAATCGCAGCGGATATATAACATACATCTCTAAAATATACATGTCATAAGCTTAAATATACATCACCATATAAAATCTCCAAATCCCGACAAGTGGGTAAAATCTCAACAACATAGATCATTCCAAAATAAAGTATAGACCGACAATCCTACACCAGAGCCTATGCTAAGACTCTAAACAGATAAATGGAGGTAGCTCCCGCTATCCTCGAGCAACTCACCAATCAAGCTAAAAGATCACTCCTGCACGCCGTCTACCCATTCATACAAACAGGTAGGCGGTCAAAGACCACTGAGTGTTAGCTTCACATCATCATAATCAACATAATTAATTGAAAATGTACTTATCAAATTAAACTTCGAATAATTCAGATTAAGAGATAATTCACTTCAACATTATTCATCAACACCAACGAATTCACAACAATCGCAATTATGCAAACCACGAATCACATCAACACCAAGCACCAAAACGACTAGGACTCATGCCACGACATACAATGCTCCTAGACACAACTCCTACATACATGCGGTATCGTCACCAACAACGTCTAGGCCGTCACCCCATGATGCCAACATCACATCATAATCACCTCAACTGGACATAAATATCCCACAACTATGAATGCATGAACATATGACACACTATGCATATGTTCAACAACAACTCCCAACATCATCAACATACATGCATTCACCAACAATATCAACATCATTACAAATCAACAACTCTATACAATTTCTCACAATTCACGTAAAGGAGAAAATCCACCATATTATGATAAACATCATATTCAACATCTATCAATCATTCACACGTCTTCATACAATCATATCAAACTAATCACAAAAGATTTACAAGATATTCGGCCTTAAATGTCATTTTCGACAAAGTTCGTCTATCGTTTTTTAACTTAAAACAATTGTGGCAATTGAATCAAAACTAAGAAAACAACTATAATGCCTCAACTATGTATACTCTTAGATCACATATAAGTGCAATTGAGTATACATGTGCGTTTCACCGGCTAATTACGACGAAATCATAGAAATCACAAAGTTCGTATTGTTTCTCTCATATTGCAAAACCAATTCATTTTCAAAACAAAACCAAGTTAGATTCATCATATCATAGGTTAAATACTTTTAAACACCTTAATTGAACTCCTAATACTCATGTTTTGAAGTTTGAAAACAAACCATAAGTTTTGGGTTGACTTAGAAACGGTTATGCTGAATTTTCGTAAAATTTTACCAAGACCTTGTGAAAGAGACGCAAGAACGCAAAACAGGGAAAGCTGTCACTGAGTAACTCGCTTTTAGCGAGTTTCTGGCCATAAGCGAGTTGTTTCCAGACAGAACTCGCCATAAGCGAGCTTCAAGCGAGTTTCACCCTGTTCTTACGGGTTTTTCACCATTTTTCACCCAAAAACCCCAATTTTGATTCCCCAACACCCTAATTCATCCCAAAGTTTGTTTATAGGTTTATGTACACTAAAAGGATCTCAAAACATATCAAACTTGAAATCCAATGTCATTTCAACACAATTCATCAATTCAACCATTTTCACAAAAACCCACCACAACAACTCTATTCACACCACAAGTCCATGATTATGAACACCCATAGTATGAATCATCAACAACAACATCTCATAACAACAACAACAACAATTAACCATGAATTCATCAACAATCCATCAACAACAACATACTTAACCAATTTTGAGCAAAACACAAATATGTATGTATATACATCATAGACATTTAAAATTCAACATTAACAACTTAATTATCATCAAATTCACATTCCCAACCATTGCATCAACATAAGAGCACGAATTTTACCAATTAAATTCACAATTAATCACTTTTCACAAATAAGCACTTTTGAATATGAGTAGAAAAGAGATTATAACTTAAAGACTATGATAGAACACTATCCCCCTTACCTCAAACCTTCAAGAATTAGAATTCTAGCCTCACTTTTGCTCCAAAGCTCCAATCCAAGCTTTCTCTCTCTAGATCTTCTTCTAGCCCTTTTTCTCTTCCTCTAGCTCTTTCTCTCTACCTCTCTCAAAAGTTATGTGTAATGAATGTTAGAACCCTAATTTCTCTTATGACATGAGTTTATAAAGGCTCTACACTAATGAGCTTAACCCTCAAAGTATCTTAATGAGCTTAAGACTCTCATTGACTAATTCACAAAGTTTCTAACCTCTCACGGTAAAAAAATAACGAATAGCTACCAGCTCTTAACTAATTACCGCAATCTATTAGTAACTTAGTAAAAAATTTAATGGTTCCCACTTAAAACACTAAAAAAATAATCTCACAGTGAAATTACTAATCTACCCTTGTTCACACAATGACCAAAATACCCCTAAGTCCAAAATGACTAAAATACCCTCCTAACACCGAATTCTAATAATCCCAATCAAAATACATACAGAGGCAATTAATCACGTACAAGCACATATAAACACATATAAAAATTAATTAAAATAAATCTAACGAAAATCAGACTGTTACAATTACAAGTTCATTCTTCAATATTACTAGTACTTTTGGATGATATGAGTGTTATTATCTGGTCTCTAAATTTTTTCTCGATGTCTGTTTTGTTCCGTTAATTCCATAAATGGTGACAAGTAGTTATGAAAATTGTCTTCCACTTAGAGTTTGGCTCTTCGTACCAATGCTTGTTGAGGTTGGTAAAAACCCAATTCCTACAATCAAAGGAAAAGAAGTCAATTCTCCAATTAGAAGGTGCATGTCTGACCATATCTTACTGTATAAGTGCAGTATCTCAACATACAAAGAGTGGTCTCATCCTCAGTCCCACAAAAAGGACAAGTTAGGGATATGCCTACACCCCCATCTACTTAGACAATAATTAGTTAAAATGCGATCATAAGTAACCAACCTAATGAATGCTTGAGTATGATGGGGACCATTCCAATTTCACAAAGTTTTGCATTTAACTCCAGTATTAGCATAATTTTTGTCTTGCATGCTATGAGCACTTTTGACTGAGAATTGTTGTGTACTCGTGCTTCCCCAACCAATACTATCATGACCATCCCCACTAGACAAAGCCGAGAGAACTAACTCCTTTTCAACTATGGTGTTAGGCAAGTTATCAAAAAGGAAATTCCAATCCCATATACTAGAGGAAGTCACCACATCCTTGAAATGAAGAGGGTATCTACATAAGAATTTGTCGCTACAGAAATGAAGGAATTGTTGTCTGGACCACATTTATTCAACCAGAAATTGACGCTGTTACCATCTTCTGTCTGCCAAACAATGTTTCTTTGAAAATCATCCCAATTCTGAACCAACATTCTTCCCATTTTACTTTCATTTATAAAAAATGGAAATGATGGTAAGAAACTGATTTTGGAGGTCTTTGGAGCACCATGAACAAGAACCGGTAGGTTTGGATCGCGGTGTACAAATCTAGAGCCATGCCACACCAGTTAACAATAGGTAAACCCTGCTAGTCTGCTAGAAACTTAAGCATGTGATGCTTGACCTCATTTGCGTTATTATCATTTAGAGAACCTGGACACTGTCATTGCCTTGCAAAGTGGACAGTGGACACTACAGTTCAATAAATCATGGCAGCATGCCTAGGACAATTGTATTAGACAATAAGATATACGGTTATGAATCTGATGGCAAGGATGTCTTGCATAGTTTTATGATAGAAAGTATTAAAATAATTTTTGACAATTGTAGTTTGGAAGATAAAAAATTGCTTAAACCACATTAAATTAGATCATTTTTTTTAAAGTGTCATTCAAACTAAACAACAAGTAATTTAATTTTTGGATCGGATGGTATTTTGCTTCGTAACACAATGAAATTATACCGCAATCTAACATACCACACCATATGTTTTTGTTTTTAATGAAAAAGCCTTGAGTTTTTTCGTTTAGTTGTTCGATATTTTAATTTAATTTTTTACTAAACAAATTTAGGGTGAGTGAATGGTGTCATGATCCAAGACAGACAAGACATTTGAACCAAATACCACTCACAAAGAGATTTACATTTATTTGTTTCTATTATCACTAACGAGACTTGAACTCATAACCTCCAAATTTAAAACATGTCTTTTTACTACTTGATCAAACTCTTAGAATACCTTTATTCTAATTACTAATAATGTAATTATAGTAATATTTAAGCTAGCTAGTACACTGTCATACTTAAACTGAAAAAAGAAAAAAAAACTAGTACATTTTTTTTTTGAGCAAAAAAAGCTAGTACATTGTCATATAATAAATGGGATGGAATGACCTATTCAAATAATAAATAAATGGAATGGTAGCCAACTCCTCCTTTTAAAGATCGGGTGATTGTTTAATTTATAATGTTAAGAGGAAATTGCACTCACCTCCGTTAAGTTCTGTTAAATTGATACCGACACCCCCTCTAGTTTTAAAATAAACACCAATCTCCCTTAAATTTTCATCAAATAGGTAAACATCACCCTTCTTCATTAACACCGTTAAATTGACCGTTAAATTTTTTTTTTTAATAAAAAAATCTTGCACGTGTAAACATGTGTAAATTTTCATATGCTAGGGTGCTGTCATCACGTCATATATCTCTTTGATATACAACAATCCAGCATCTTACTCCATTTCCCCTCTTTATCATGTTGCGTATTTCATTCGCAGGTTTACCTTTTCAAATTCTTTAGTGAATACTGTCATAATACTCATCAATTTGAAAGTTGGGTGATATACACCAATTCTATATTTCACATAAAAACAAGAAAGAATCAAATACCTGTAATTAGATATTCGCCAAGCCATATTATAATTGTCCATGTGATAACATACACATGTAATTTGCCAGATGATATACTCAATTTGACACCCAAAATATTTCTTCAAATTCACGTGACAATCAATGAAATTTGAGCAACTAAATACTACAAAATACTAGTATTTAAATTAATCGGTAGCTCCAAAATTATATTAGCCTCTGAAATTATAAGAATGATGAACGATGAGCATTAATGTTGTAATAATCGTTGAAAGCGACAAAGACATCAATAGAGAGAACGCACGTCGACAAGAACAATGGTCAGCGGTGATTAAGGTAGATGATCATAGATGGCAACGACAAGTGAAGTTGAAGATGAGTGACTATGGAGAGAAAACAAAAGGTTTCTAATAGAATAGCATGATTTTTGGCTGTGTTTTGTGAGAGAAGACACAAAGATTTTTGTATCGTAACAGAGAATTAACAGAATGTAACGGACGGGAGGTATGTGATGATTTAGAAAATAGAAGGGAGGTTTGTTGTATTTAGCTAAAACTTAAGGGAGGTTATTATAATTTTCCCTAAAGTTAGCTATTTTAATTGTTCTTAGCAAACAAAGACGCTGATGGAGTATAAAGTAAAAGATTTACTAGTCAAAGAAAAACTCATTTCAAGAGAGAACTTTTTCTGTACCAAAAGACACCACTTATTGTTTCATCAAAAGAAAAAGACACCACTTATTCCACACATGCATGATAGAGTTTGAGGGTTGCTTTGCTTTCCCACTATTCCAACTTTGTACCGGCGTTTTGATTTCATCATTGTACATTTGGCATGTTTGTTTACTTGGTCCATTAAAGTATGTACATTACCTAATTGACAACCGTAGTCGGCTCTGTCAATAAAAAGTTGACTCATATTTTTTAAAAATGTGGGTTTAATTTTCGTGGTCAGTATAAGGGTCTTGTTAGAATGTAATTTAAAGTATCTATATTAGTATTCTTTGAGTCTTAAAATCTACTCTAACTCATTTCGTGAGAATTTTTAGTTACAAAAAAATAAAATAAAGTATAACACACCTTTACTAAAAATGATGCGTAAAGAGTAACGAGGTGACTTCGTACTTTGAAGGAGAAACATAGAAATTGTAGTGTTAAAGAAATCATTTTCTTTCTCTGCTAACAAAATAACAATAAACAATTAATGTGTCAAAATAATAATAACTAATATGAAGTGGTGTTGTTGGTGAATAAATAATAAGGTCTCTTGAATGTTTAACTATGAGTATGGTTTATTGATGCATATGGAAATATGGAATAACATCAACAAAAAAAATAATACAAGAGTATGTTTAATCTCTAACCTTCTAAACATAAAATACAAGAGTTTACATAAAATAAAAAAAAGATGCATTTATTTAATTAATATAAAGAATTAAAAAAACAATTAATTATGAGTTTAATGGTGGTGGGTCGACGATCCAAAACAACATTGCACGCGCAATCAATCAAAACATTTAGAAACGTGATAAAAATATTATCTTCAAGCAAATTACTTCATGCAAATTATTTTGACGCTTTGAAAAATCAAATTTTTATATACTTTTTAGTCAAGCTCAAATTGTAGATTCACTCTAGACCGTCAAAATCTTATAAACGGTTATGGTGGTGTCATGGTTTCAAATCTAAAATCCACATCCGTGTGTATGAATTACTAGTAATAGTTACCCCTCCATCTGAATTTCGACATTCAAGATAATTAAGATTATATTGTATAGTTTGAAAAAAAAAATTGTATAGAAAAGATAGGGGAAAAATTCCTTTGAAGCTTTTTTTCCGGATGAAATTCCCTTGAAGCTTGGTCATTGTCAATGGGAAAATTGAATCTTGCCCCCAAACCCCATCTGTATATTATATGTGAGTATTGTGGAACAACCATAATGGACAGTGACTATAATATTTGTAATTTTAATTTGTCAAAAATGCTTATACATATAGTACTATATTTGGATAGCATAGGAATAACATGTGGACAGATGAAGTCGTCAAATGCAATATAAAAAACATCAATGTTGTCTCCCAAAGTATGGGATATTAGTAAATTATAGTTCAAGTACTTCCATATTTGGAAAAGAAGAATCTATCTAGTTCGTGATCCCATGTGGGCCAAATCAAGGATTTTGATTTTAATTATTTCTTCATTTAGGACACTCGAAAGTCGAAACAACAAATAGAAGGCGTGCGGAAGCGCTCCATTAATTTATTTATTTTAACAAGTTCGATGCAAGAAAGGAAAACACTATATATACCCTAAGAATATTAATATATTATGAGATTGTTATATATGGGAACACGATCGAGTAACTTTGACGTGGAAAATTTACGGTACCTTTAATAAATTTCGTTTGTTCGATCAGTTGGATGCATCAGATTAAGCCATGTGTACAAGCCTTTACTTTCTTAAAAGGAAACTCAATATACCTTCAATAGAGAGTGAGACAATGATGGTCATATTCCCTTATGATCTTATCTGATTAGCATAGCGGTCTCCGATGTGGTGGTTCACTGCGTTTGTAAGTTTGAAATGGCAGAGAGTGTATACTTACATACATTCTGATACTCAAGTCAATAAGAAAACATAATGGAGGTTAAGGGTTGAGAAATATCATACAATTAGGGACAGTATAAAGTCCTCTTATATAGAGAGATGGTACAGGTGCCGTTGTTAATAGCAAAAAGTTGTACGGTAGCTGAATCCGTAACTGTCGAGCGTCACAAAATGGTGGTTATGGGGAACCGTTATGATTTTGTATTTGAATTAGTGCCCAGTTTTGCTACGAGCACCCCCACACGGAGAGGGGGTGTAAAGTAGGTAGACAAGAATCGTGTTTGTTTTATTGGACATGGACTGATGATGAGCGTGGGCCTTTGGGCAGTTCAAAACACCTTTCTTCCCCAACTACAATGTTCCTCAAGTAGACCTTCCCTCATCATACACACCGTCACTGCGCCACTATCCATCGTCAACCCTATATTTGCTTATAATATGGCTTGATGTTAAGAAAAGAAACGATCTCACCTGAAGCAAATCAAAATAAGGCTTTGATGACCAACAAACCTTTTAAGCCAACTTCACTTTATTAGGATTTGATTTTAGGAAACTTAGGGTTTAATATTTCAAATGATAAAAGGAGCGTTTCACTTTTACATATTGCTTTGTTATCCCTTACAGTTACTTTTATGCATTATGTATATATCCTCTGTTATGCCTTATCCTCGTATTAGAGGTATAATTTTTTAAAAAAAATATATATGCATTATGCTCTTTTATTTACTTGTTAGGTTTCTTCATTTAAATAGTTTCATCAAACATGACATCTTCGAATATTGATTGGAAGCCAAGGTTGGAAATGGAATTTGACAATATGGATGAGGCTTATCAATTCAATTTGCTTACCGTGCACATGCGGGCTCTAAAGTTAGAAAACTTTATGCAAACAAGAATAAAGATGGTACTATATCATCATTTAGGTTTGTTTGTTCTAAGGAAGGGCTACAAAAGATAGGGAAAAGCAAAGAATATGAAGGAAGCATACAAAGAGCCGAGACTAAAACGAATTGCAAAACAAGGATTCAACTTGTATATGTAATAATGGAAACTGTGTCATCCATGAATTTGTAAAAGATCATAACCATTCTCTAGAAAATTCAGAGACAACACACATGCTTGCATCACATATAGAAAGATAATTGAAGTACAAGCATATGAGATTGATTTGGCTGATGACTCTGGATTAAGGAAGAAGACAACATTTTAACTTATGACCACACATGTAAGGCATAAAGATAATGTTGGATTTACACCGTTGATAAATGCCAAAAAGACGTTATTTAATGTATATATTTTAGGGCATTTATTAACTTAATTTGCAAGAAACCTTATGAGAAAAACCTCAATTTCATGTAAATATTAGAAAACTGGGTCAATTATGTATTCCTTACATTTTTACCCTTTTCCGACACATTTTGTCTAGTTTTGAAATAACTCAAGAAAGGTGAGAAAAAGTTGAAAAACAATCAATGTTTAGGTGAGCAAACCAGTTGCCTAGTCAATGGAGGTAAATGGCTAGGTGAAAAAATAAGGCATGCTAACTCATCATTAACTTGTACTAAATAAACCACATATTTTACACACATCATCACTTAACTAATTTATTTCTCATCAAAGTCCATAAATCACATAACCCTACAGATGTACCCCCAATCAACTCTGTCATAAGTTTTGCAGAAATCAACGTCACCTATCTTACCCTAGGTTTACCCTTTCATGTAGTTGATGAAATAACATTCTATTTCATGAAAATTGGAAACTTGGACTAAATTTTACAATTTAATCTTTTAGCACTTAAGCTAAATTGAAACACTTCCAAATCAGCCAAAATAATAAATTAAACTACATTTACAAAGAGAAATAAATTATGTTTTGTTTTTAAAGTGGGTTAGGTCCTTATATTTGTTGATAATGACTCATATTTACACAGAAGAGGGTCAAGGGACGAAGAAGGAGTTGAGCAAGCAGAGCATTGCGAAGCTTCCTCCGCACTCGCCCCTGCGTTTGGTCCAAACGTATGTTAGGCTGAATTGTTATTAGGGGACGACTAGTTCAGGAGTATTATTGAAATTAAACACCAGTATCACGTACATTGGTAGTAGAACTGTAAACTTGAATTCATCACAGAAGTAAAACGGAACTATAGTTGCTCTATATTGTTGTTTTAAAAAAATGCTCTATATTCGCAGAGGTAGACATCACTAGTCGAACTTCGTGAATAAAGATCGTGCTCATTGTTTTACGATTTTTTTGTTATTTTTATACTTCTATACTGGTTGATATTCTAACAACTTGAAATCATAACGTTACACAAATCAAACAACTTCGTGTTTGAACATGTTCATTCAATTCAAACCGCACTATAAAAAAAATGAAAAATTAAACCAAACACAACATGTTAGGTTGGTCGTCAGGTTAACATGTACCTACAAACACTCCAATTTTAATGTGAGATCATTGTGTCATGCACTCCTTAGCCGAGACATCAATATTCAATGGGTGATTGTTATTTGGTAGTGACGAAAAAATATTTACCGAGACCAAATAATAAAATACATATTATGGAAAATACTAATACATGTCCTTATTTATTCATCAGACAACACATGTTAGCAAGACACTTAACCAAAATATCAAATTTATATACGATGATCCAAAAGTGAAATTAATCAACTATTTTTATGCATATTAATTGCCTTAACTAATTGTATCTATCTTCATCTCATGTGTCCATTCTTATCTTAAATCGTACTCAAGCAATTGACATAAACTTTGATAATGATTTATGAGACAATAGATATGATGATACATATATCTTATTGTTTTGTCATAGATGTACTACCAATAGGGAAGAGATTCTTGGTTGAACTTGAAAGGTTGTCAAGAAAATAGCATATGCCAACCTTTGATAGATATTTTATTGTGTGGTGTAGGATGGTCATGGACCATTAATATGGAGAGAGCAGAAGTAAGTCACATGCAAACAAACAAATTGAGGCATCTCTCTATAATGAGATGAGACTGAGAGTGAGTCAGTGCAAAAGTGCTATACCCGTTTTCAGTAAGCTCTGTCACTCTTTTTGTCACGATTTTTCTCTTTTTTGCACGCGCCTTTGGATGAGTCAAATTAAATTAGTGCAAGAATTTTCTTATTTTGATATAGAAATTTAATCTTTTTTCTACATTGTTTGGTTTTATAGTTACTTAAAAAATATTTGAAGAAGTTAAATTGAAACGGGTGTTGTAGTTGTTATTTGTGCTCTTTAACTTATTTCTCTTTTTCTTCTTCTTCTAATTCTTGAGAATATAATGCATTAATGTTTGAATGGTACTTCTTTATCAACAACCATGCATCCGACCTTAACTTTCAATACTTTCTGAATGACCTCAAGATCATCTTGCACCACTTTATTCAGAATAGACGTCGAATTTTGATTTTGCGTGTCAATAGTCGTCTTTAGAATATAATTTATAGTTTTTAAGTCTAAGTGTTATTTTTACATTAAAATTCATTTTTCAACTGACTTTTAAATATATTCAAATGTAGACCACTTTGTATTCAACTTATTTTTAAATAAAATGTATTTTTATAAAATTAATTAATTCTAAACTAATTTTTATCAGCGTAAAACCAAATATGCACTTAATATAATAAGGTCTCGTATAATGTTCATGTTAATAGATTAATATGATTAAGTTCTAATTCAAATTCAGACTGCAATTAACTTTACTAATATGTTCATATTCTATAGGAATTATGTTCAAACTAATTTGATCAAGTTCCAATTCACTAGTTGATGCTTCTTATTTACCCATATTTTCTTTTTATGTGATCATGTTTCAGGTTTTTGTGATTAAAAATGTTATGAATGTGATAAACCCAACCTAGGATGTGTACATTTGCTGCAACACTTTGATGGATAAGTGAGTATGGTTACTTTGATGGGAGGTGAATGTATTTTTTTCCTATTTTAAAAAAAAAACGAAGTGTGACATGGCTACCATGAGCTTCCATTAAGAACCGTCATTGTTTATGCTTTACTAAGTGTAATTATGTGCTCATATCTTTAGCTAACTCTAATAATTATACCACCGTATATTTATGTTTTGATATCTAATGAAATGCGATAATTTTTTTTTATATTAAATAAACTTGTTTCTCTTAAAAATTACTCATCTTTAGAGGTGACATTGTAGGCACTGGACTATTCCGTCTGTACCATAATAATTGTCTTTTTAATATATTTTTTTCTGCCTAAAATTTTTTGTCACTTTAAAATGTCAATGCAACATTTATTATTATTTTTCCACTATTATACCTTTATTTATTGAATTTTATCAAACTTAATTACTCTACTGACTATAATTAATAAGAGTATTTTAGTAAACGATGCTAATTTTATAATTAAAATCAACACAATTAATCATTTTCTTAATGATCGTGCATAGGGATGGGAATAGGCTAGGCCGAGTTAGACTTTGCAGAGCCTGAGTCTAGCCTGCCAATTTTTTTTAAGGCTTGCGGCATGTCATAGGCTTACTTTCTATGTCTGAGTCTAACATTCTGAAAGCCTGATACAACATGCTAACCTATTTAAAAGCCTATTTCATATGAACATCTTTAAATAACCAATATGATCTAAGTTTAAATAGACTAACGAACCAATACATCAATTAAATTAAACTCTTTTTTGATAATTAGCATGAGTTTTTGGGGAATTTTTATTATATATTGTATCATATAACAATTTTAATTTGTAATAATACGCTTAAATATACAAAAAATTAATGTATACTAATAAGTTTAAATTACTGAAAAAGTTATCAAATTTTTATTTTAATTCAAAGTACAAAATATAATATAATAATAAAAAATAATATTCATATTTACTTAAATAGGTCGGCCTAATAGTCCTAAGAGGCTTTTTGAATGACCTGTGACCTGACCTTTTAAGCTAAATAAACTTCTAAAAAAGACTATGTCTTCTCTGTTTAAGAAAAAAGTCTGGTCAATCGTAAGCTAGGCCGTAAGCCCCTGTACGCTGGTCTGACCTATTCATATCTTTAATCGTGCACAAATCTTGAATGACTATTATTGTAAGACGAATGGAGTATGATTAAATATTATGTTATATGATTAATGAAATAACACATATTAAAAGGAGTACTAATTAATGTTTTATTTTATTTTAGGGAGAGTACTAATTAATGTTGTTAATTTTTTCCCATATATATTTTGTGTATGAATATTTGCCAAACTGCCCGCGTAGACTACCTTTGCCTGTACCCCCCTTCCGTGGGTGACATACAAACTTTTTGTTAGTGTTTGTATAGACAATCCCACAATCTGTTAAAATCTCCAACTTGATTACATAAGCAATATTAAATTAATTTGTAAACATCACACTTCACTTACACAATTCCAATGGTAGAAAAACTAAATAACTTTTATGCAACTTATTTTTAATGATTTGTCTTATGCAACTTTAGTGATTCAGTAGCTTATTTAAGCTACTTCAACTATTCTTTCTTTTTTTTTAGCCATTTTGTCACATCATGATTTTTTCAATGAATAAAAAAAAATTCATCATTTTATGAAACTCGATTAAATATCATCATTAGAAATGTTGATATTTTATAATGTTTACAAATTATCATTACAATAATTTATATCTATACTCTTTTTTTAATATATTTAATTTTAAATATTTTAAAACTTACACCATAATAATAAAATTAACCTTTTTAACTAAATAATAAAATTAAATTAACTTATTTATATTGTCATTATAATAACTTTGATTAGTTTCAAATATTATTGAATAAGGAGTGTACGTTATTAATTTTTTCTTTTTTTACGGATGATTCTTATTGTATTTAATACATGTGAATAAAAATGAAAGAGGTCTCCATGAACACAACTCATTTAGTAGGGACATTAGAAAACTTTTCACTTATTCATCTTTAGAGGTGACATTGTAGGCACTAAACTGCTTGACAAGATGAGAGAAACAGATAACAATTTTTTTTATCCATGTGTATACATTTCTCTGCACTAATAATCAAAAGATGACTTATTCAATGCACGCCGTAAATAAATTGAATGAAAAATATGATTGTTATGATCCAAGAGCCGATTCGAACCCTGTTTTCGTCAAACCTTGGATCTTGATGTTCAACGGATCTAGAACCCACAAGGGAACTAGTGTTTGACGTAATTACCATTAGCTTGGAATGGAGTTTGGGAATTAAAATGCAAACTAGATCCTATGTTTTGTAGCAATCAAGTCAAATATGAGGCGATGATCATGAGACTTAGGATACTAGCTAGCATAGTCTATGATTATGACAATATTCAGGTCATGGATGATTCTCAATTTCTAGTTAAACAAATTTTTAGGGTATATAAGTGCTTGAATCTAAACCTCCAACGAACCTGTGAAACAGCTAACATATGATTACACATATTTGTCGATGGAATAGTCTTACATGCACCCCGTAAAGAAAATAACGAGGGCAGTGATTTAGCCCAACAATCTTCTAGACACCTAATGAACTTATACACGAGGAATACCTCATGGAAAGATATACACAAGTGATTGACGCTTGATTTAAAGGGCTAGTTGACTACTTAAAATCCTTGTACTTTAGCCGATTTCAAGCTAAAATAGAAAACACTAAAATATGTGTTGGTAGATGGAAATTTGTATAAGAGAAGGGTCAATGGTGTTTTCCTTAAATGTGATGGAAAGGAAGAATCACTTAATATCATGAGATAAGTACACAGAGGACTTTTTGAATCCCACAACATTGGTCTTATAATGAAATAGTTGGTTTATCATTATGGATACTATTGGTCTACCATAACGGTCGACTACTTCCAATATGCTAAAGTATGTGAACCGTATGAACCGTGTCAACTGCATGGTCCAATACAAATGGCACCATCTAAATCACTGCATCCACCAATCAAACACTGGCCATTTACGGTACGTGATATCGATTTGATTGGGAAGATATATATTGGTTCCTTTACTAGACACACATTCATCATTGTTGCTTTCGTCTACTTCACTAAACGAGTAGAGGTTCAACCAATGATAAATGTGGGGAAAAACGAGATCATTGACTTTACACTACATCCAATCATATACATGTTTGGTATCCTTGATACAATTACAATTGATCTAGGAATGATGTCCATCGATGATAAAGTGGTTGCCTTCATGCAAATGTTTGGAATAAAACTCACAATTTTCTACCGGGTCTTGTTAACCGGTGCCTCCGGGGCACTGGCTAAGGAATCCAAAAATAATTTTTTTGTCTTGGAAATATAAGCTTTTCCTTTTGATTAAGTAATAATTACACAACTTTTTAATAAAAACTTCCATCTTTTGGTTGCTTAACCAATGCCCCTGGGGTACCGTTTAACTTTCTCATTTTCTATAAATATTGGACTTGTACATTTTATCCGACACACAAGCAATTAAACATGCTATTTTATGCTTTTATCCTTAGCTTATGTATTTCTTAGTTTAGCAGCTTGAACACCTCAAAAACATCATACATAACGTTTGTTTGGATCAGTTAAAGAATTCACAATTGAAAAATAAAATTAATTTCTCGACACAATTTATTGAAGAAAACTAATCACTATTGAGACTTATTAGCCAATATCTCGACTAACTTTCAAGTTCAATAATAATTTTTAGGCAAAATGCATCTTGGGGTCCTTTAAGTTTTGTGTTTGTACCAGATTAGTCATTTAAATTTTTGAAGTTTCAAATATGTCCTTTAGTTTTTGAATGTTTGCAACCTTGCCCTTACCGTCAGTGTTCGTTAATATAACGATGATGTGGCCGTTAACTTGGTGATTGGGCACTAAACACAACATTTTGGGCGTGGCAATGTGTATATCATTTTGTTGTTCATCTTCTTCAATTAGAAACTAGGGTTTTGGGAAGAAATTGGGTGAAAGAAAAAACAAAATTGGAAGGCCATTGTTGTTTTACTCGTTTGTATGTGAAGGGGAAAATAGTTTTCGCTAATAGAACAAGGTTTGTTACTCTCGTTTTTTTACCCAAATTTCGTTTTATGTATTACAATTAATTAGTAACCAACAATTTATCATTCACAACATCAAAGTGTATCTCTAAAATTTTCATCCTGTATTTCAACCCATCTTTTTAACTGTGCGAAGAACAACATGTTCTTTACACCAACATTCTGGGACATCTTTCCCCTTCATGCCTTCAAATGGGAACGAAAGATCCATCAAATTTGTTATGAGAATTGGATCGGAATGAAGCCATGGTTAGCTGCAATTGAAGTTTTGAGATTTAAATTTGGACAACAATGGAGTTTAGGGGAAACCGAGTGATATAAGGAGAGGGATGAAGTCGGTACACGTTGCCAAGCCCAAAACACTCTATTTCGTGCCCAGTCACCAAGTTAACAGTCACATCATTGTTATATTAACTGACATTGACGATAAGGCAAGGTCTCAAACATTCATAAACTAAAAAGACCTATTTAAAACTTCAAAAACTTAAAGAACTAATCTAATACAAAGACAAAACTTAAAGGACTCCCGAAACATTTTGACTGATTTATAAGAATTGTCTTTAAGTCTTCAACCTATTATCATTAAAAATACTATTGTTACTCACATTAAAATTAGTCTTAGTTTTTAATATATATCTATAATTATTTCTCATTACTTTTCATTATTATATAAAAAAGATAATTAGTAGTAAAAATAATTTATCTTAAAACATACATTTATATAAAAAAAACTTTACAAACCAAAATAAAACTTTTCATTATTGAATGTGTTTGCATGGTATCAAAAAAAAATCCTAGTTCAAACTTGAAACTTCCAAAAAAAACAAAAAAGAAGAAGTGTTTTTGTGTTGAAAAGTTTTGTTTGTTTGTGAAATGCCAGTGAGTAAAGCATATAGCTAAACTCTATCCTACAGCATCTTTTCATCATCACCATCATCATTCATCATCATTATTCAAACTAAACAAGGACTCTCATCCCTAGATAAAAAAAAATTATGCAATCTTGATAATGACTTATGCAACTGACACACACACATATTAAGAAAGAGAAAAAACAGACACACACACACACAACAAACATAGCATAGCAAACACTATTCAACATTCATGTTTTTTTTTTTTTTTATATTCTTTAG
>Ga0228710_1000917_pt1 | contig 41711 bp, 20 predicted proteins | sample MedpolnodulmetaG_FD_177995 | JGI IMG/M metagenome (GOLD analysis project Ga0228710, IMG submission 177995) | Root nodule microbial communities from Medicago polymorpha collected in Santa Monica, California, United States - pink nodules | ecosystem: Host-associated > Plants > Roots > Nodule... | reverse complement strand
TATATTTTAACTTTGCGTTGCTATTTTATTTTTGAAGGGAAACCCTAACCTCTTCCAATATAAGATTAAGTGAAGCAGAATTATCATAATTCGGAGCAGTCGATATATTTCGTTCGAGTAATACCTCAAATTCGTCCTTGAATTTTCACCAATCAGCCAAATTATCTCTGAATTTTGCGAAATATCTATTTAGTCCCTGAATTTTACAGATGTCCATAAAAATGGTCCCTCCGTCCAAAAGCTCCGTTAGTGGTGATGACGTGTCTTCTTGCATGTAGTGTTGTCCTGTACACGTGTCAACAATGCAGCCACGTGTACAAGGACTAATTTGATGGAAATGGTAAAAATTCGAGATTTAACTTTTCACTGTAATTTTTCTTGTGTTTCCAATTATACCCCTCTATTATATAAGGATCGATTTGAGACTTATTGTCATAATTTAAGGACTATCTTGCATGATGTGTTGCCTTGTACACGTGTCAACAAGGCAGCTGCGTGTACAATGACTAATTTGATGGAAATGGTAAAAATTCGAGATTTAACTTTTCAGTGTAATTTTTCATGTGTTTTCAATTATACCCCTCTATTATATAAGGATCGATTTGAGACTTATTGTCATAATTTAAGGACTAATTTGATGGATATTGTTATAATTTAAGGGCTAATGTGATTGATTTTATTTCAGGTAATGGGTACAAGGAGATATAGCATGAGATGACCAGTGATTTCAAATGACAGACATAAACAAACACCACTGAGGGGGCCTACTCCACAAAATCCAACTGCTCCTGGAGTTATTAGAGTTTCAAATCCAAATTACGGGTCATCCGCTTCTACACAACCCTAATACATGGAATTTATCCCAACTCTAGAATTTTCAAAACAGTGATGCTTGTTTAAATTATGTTTTTGGACTAGTTTCATTAATGCTTTTTGGACTTGTTTAATTTATGCTTTTTTGGATATGTAATGACTTAGGAACATCAAATAACCTGATGACTATGTAATGGTATTTTTTGGCTATGTAATGACTTATGAACATCAAATGTATAACTTATGATGGTATGCAAATGTCTGTCTTTTTACAATCAAACTGTTTGTCTTTTACTTTTTACTTTGTTCAACAAATGTATGCACCAAGGATCACAGTGATATATGTTGTGAAAATTCAAGGACTTATTTGACGGTATTTTCATTGATTTGGGGATCGATATGATGGATAGAAAAACAATAGAAGGACCAATTTGATTGAATTTTTTTGAGAGAAGAGTTGGATTCATTCATTGACAACCTTTTTTCATTACAACATTACAAAATTACACAGACTTGGCACAATACAGTAACATTTTAAACAGCTCAATCAAACAAATTACTCCTATCAATATCTTAATCAACCTAAGCTCACTTCCTACATAATCAACTTTATCCATCAACCTTGCCCTTCAAATCTCTTTTCTGACACTATCGTTTGGCTTCTCCATCAACCTTGCATTTCTTCCATGACCAACACCATTGTTTTTAAAATAACCTAGTTCTTCAGCTTCATCAATCCACACAAAAAATTTACAATTTTCACCATCATCTTATACAATCAAAAGACAAAATCAGTACTATTTAAACGAACCATTCACACATCACATAACCATTGCTAAACAAACCTTTGGCAGAGGGCAGACATATAAAGGCCTTCCTGGGTTATTGATAGTGTTGGCTTTTTTTACAACACAAATTCTAGGACACCAACATTGAATCTCTCTCACATCATCATTGTACATAGAGCTTGAAGATGAAGACCGACTGTTGTAGCTGTTTTTGCCCATACGCCCACCACCCATCATTTCTGAACACAAATCTTCAACAATGACCACTGATTTTTGAATTTCGAATTGAATTAAAAAAAAAAATTAGAGTTTTAAGTTTTTGAATTGGGGAAGAACTTTGACATCAATTCATGGAAGAAATTTTGGAGATTTTGAACTCTAGGTGACAAATTATAACATTAGGGTTCCAAATTTATATATTTGGGAAAGAAAGAGCCGTTAATGAGAAAGAGGAGAAAGAGTCGTTGGGAATTTTGCAATTTTCTGAAAATCAATCAATTTGGTCCTTGACAATTTTTTGAAAATCAATCAATTTGGTTCTTGGCAATTTTTTGTAAATCAATCAATTTGATCCCTGCTTGCGTGACATCTGACGTGGTAAGAGGTTAACGATACACGTCACCTCCGTTAACATACCAACTTAACGGAGGGACTGATTTGATTGACATTTTGTAAATTCGGGGACTAAATAGATATTTCGCAAAATTCAAGAACGGATTTGGTTGATTGGTGAAAAGTCAAGGACGAATTTGTGGTATTACTAAATTATTTAAGAGAAAATTTCACCCTACAACGTACTATTCTGCTCATAATCTTACGATCATTGTTTTTCTATTTTTGACAAAAATCTATCAATCATGGTTGATTTGTCCCATAGATATTTTTTGAAACAATATATGTTTTTTTTTTTACTTTGCGTTGCTATTTTATTTTTGAAGGGAAAGCTTAACCTCTTCCAATATAAGATTAAGGGGAGCGGAATTATCGTAATTCGGAGCAGTCGATATTTTTCGTCCCTTCTTTTTCGTCCCTTCTTTTTCGTCATTCTCTTCTCTTTCTCCTCGAAGGTTCGATTTCTCTTTCTCTTTCTCTTTCTCTCTTAATCGCTTTTGCATCGCATAACTTATTCAAATCGCGCCTTTTCTTTCTCGCTATTTCCCTTTCATTATCCAATTTCATCATCGTTAATCCTTTTCAATCCCTTAATTGTTCTTCCCTTTCCCTCTCTTTTTCTCAATTTTTAGGGTTTCGATTCAAATCCAATCATTATCTTCCTATTTTAGCACCGCGTCAATTTGTCTTTATTTTTAGGGTTTTGAATCTTACTTTTGTTCTTCAATTTTGAAATTGGGATCATTCTTTTTGTTTTGGGTTCTGATAATCAAATACAAAAAAAATAAATTTGCGATTGAGGGATTAGGGTTTTCAATTAGAATTTATCAATTTACATAGATAGATTTATGGCTGCTGGTAGACATGGCAGTTACCACGAAAACGAGTTTAAGGATAACGAGTCCAATTTGGAAGTTTCAAGGCGGGGTTTTTCAAATTCGAAAGAGTATGATCCGGTTAGGAATGGGGGGAGTGGGGGCAGAGATTCGAGAGATAGGATTAGGGTGAGGCAGAATGATGTTAGGGAGAAAGAAGCTGCTGTTATTAATGGCAGTTATCGGTCATCTTCTAGCCGGAGTGATTCCGGTAGCAGTGGCAGCCTTGGTCCTCGCCAGTGTGGTTTTTCTGCAAAGTCAACCGATAGAGAGCCTGGTGAGCTTTCCAGTGAGAGTGGGTCTGATGGTGCTATTGAATCTGAATCTGGGGTGAACAGGTCTCGGTCTCCTCTTCCGCAGGAGAGGAAAAGGAAATTTTCGCCCATTGTGTGGGATCAGGATGACAAGGAAGTGAAAGGGTCATCGAAGGTTAGGGTCTCCACAACACCGGTGGCTGCTCTTCCTCCCCTGCCTCAGCTGCCAAAATCGTCTGTTCTGTCGGTGAATGCTTCTTGTGATGAAGTTCAAGTGCGTTCTGTCAGGAACAGGGAAACTAGGGATGTTGAGTTGCCCACAGCATCTAAGGTTACTGTTCCTTCTCCTTCCGGATCTCAGTCCTTGTCACCGAAACAGACATGGGGTGATGATCAGGAAGCTGAGCAGCCAGAAGGTGAGGATTATGTTCCAACTCGAAATATATCTTCGTCAAGATGGGCAGCTGGAGATAACTCTCCTGTTGATGAGGGTGAGATTCTCAATGATGAGGAAATGCCTAAAAGGAAGAGGAGACTAACTCCTGAGGTTTTGGAGACTAGAGTGAGGAACAAGTTATTGAGCCCCAATGATTCTAAAATAGGTGGTTTTGAAGGTGCTCGAGCCAGATCATCTGATTCGGAAGAAAGAAGTGTTAACCATGGGAGAACGTCTAGTGGCGATGGACATCCTGGTATTGAATCAGAAAAGGATGACTATATGGACATTGATGTTCGAGGTACAAAAAGTGACACCAGCAGTCACTCAGATACAGAATCTGAAGATGACAATGATAGGGAAGAGACTCCTGAACCTCCAGCTCAACCTCAAAGAACGGTCAACATGCTTCAGGGTTGTAGAAGTGTTGATGAGTTTGAGAGACTTAACAAGATAGATGAAGGAACATACGGTGTTGTATATAGGGCCAAAGATAAGAAGACCGGGGAAGTTGTAGCATTAAAGAAGGTCAAGATGGAGAAGGAAAAAGAAGGCTTCCCGCTGACTTCTCTTAGGGAAATAAACATTCTTCTCTCCTTTCACCACCCATACATAGTTGATGTCAAGGAAGTGGTGGTTGGAAGTAGCCTTGACAGTATTTTCATGGTTATGGAATACATGGAACATGATCTTAAGGGATTAATGGAGTCAATGAAGCAACCATTTAGCCAAAGTGAAGTGAAGTGCTTAATGATCCAGCTTTTAGAAGGTGTGAAGTATCTTCATGACAACTGGGTGCTTCATAGGGATTTGAAGACTTCAAACCTGCTTTTAAATAACAGGGGTGAGCTAAAAATTTGTGATTTTGGTTTGGCTCGTCAATATGGGAGTCCTTTGAAACCATATACTCACCTGGTGGTTACTCTTTGGTACAGGTGAGCTTATTTAATTATTGCAATCTGTGTCTGTATATCTATGTATATATCTATTACATATATTGGACTAATTGATATTGCATTTGCATCATTCAGAGTGTTGTTTGATTGTTTACTTGTGAATTTGATAACAGCGGCCATGCCTGATGCATTGAATAAAACTTAATTTTCATTTATAATTTTTTTGTAATAATAATAATCAGCAACCAAATATTAATCTTGCAAAATGGCTGCTACTACTTACCCTTTCCTTTAGGTCAATGTTTACATACTTACCCTTCCTTTGAATGTGCAGCAATGTTTTCAACGAACATACTTATCTGCTTCTCTTTAGTTTTTCATTGCCCTGTGTTACTACTTTAATTAATTTTACTTGCCTTCACTTATGTGTTTAACACTTTTTTTTCTTTCTGCATTCTGCTGCAGAAATAAGCGATCATTTACCTGATGGTTGTCTATATGTTTCTCAGGGCACCTGAACTTCTTCTGGGGGAAAAACAGTACTCAACAGCGATTGATATGTGGTCTCTTGGTTGTATAATGGCTGAGCTATTGTCTAAGGAACCGCTGTTCAATGGAAAAACGGAATTTGATCAACTTGACAAGGTATATGCCAACTGTGTTTGTCAATTATTTGGTAGAACATATGCTCTCATTTTATCTGTCTTTTAAGTTTTGTTGTCTTGTGTCTAATCACTTCTTTATTACAGTTATTGCTGCTACATTGACGTCTGTTATTTTATTTGCAGATTTTCAGGATACTTGGCACTCCAAATGAAACAATATGGCCAGGCTTCTCAAAATTACCTGGAGTCAAGGTCAATTTTGTCAAGCACCAGTAAGTACTCATGATTTCCTTTATTGAAGACATTGACTGTTTAATTACACTGTTCTTATTTTTCTGCCACTGTTTTCCCAGGCTTCCAACTTTGGGTGGTTTTGGTCTGACTAGCTGGCCTCCCTTGGTGACTTGTACTGTTACACAACTCTTGTAATTTCTATTAACAACCGAAATGTTCCTTTCAGGTATAATCTTCTGCGTAAAAAGTTCCCTGCCACATCATTCACTGGATCTCCAGTTCTTTCTGATTCTGGATTTGATTTGTTGAACAAGCTCCTAACTTATGACCCTGATAAGGTAAAGTTCGCTTGTTCTTCATGAATTAATTTGCCTTAATTCTCTCTCTAAGTATTAAGAATAACACCTACTATTGTATGCAGCGGATCACGGCTGAAGCCGCTCTGAATCATGAATGGTTCCGTGAAGTTCCTCTTCCCAAGAGCAAAGAATTCATGCCTACATTTCCTGCTCAACATGCTCAGGACAGGTATTTGATCTACTGGAAAACTATTGGAGTTATTTGTTTATGAAATTTTTTAAGTAGCTTGTCCCTAGGGGGGTAGAAAAGCACAGCTGTGGCAGCCGCTGTAAATTTCTGTTAAGTGTTTATAGCCTTACTCAACATCGTTAACAAGATTCATGATGTTAACAGGCGGATGCGGAGAGTGTACAAGAGTCCAGACCCTTTAGAGGAGCAGCGACGGAAGGAGTTGCAGCAGGGTGAATTGGGGACTGGTGGAATTTTTGGTTAAGATTGGAGTTATTTAAACCTGTCTCAATGAACATTCTAACATGCCACACAGAATGTTTGCATTGATGAGGTGAGGATATGTACTGAACGGAAGTTGCAAGCTTTGTTTGTTAGACGATCACTCCTGCTATTTTTTAGCAGGAGCTTGTTAGTTTGAGCAGAGATGTTTTCTTTTACGTTCTGGAACCAGATTTTTTTCAGGTTAACATTCTTCGTGCTTGGTCATCTTATAGAAATACATCCGTGACACTTTGCTGCTCAAGGTGTGGCATAACCTTCTGAAATTAGGAAGTCAGTGTCTGTTGAATCTCGTGTATGTAACATATTTTAATTTTATTGGCATATTGTAAACAAATTTTTATCTGGATTTGAGTATTAAAGCAATATGGATTTTCTAGCAGCTATCAGTTATTTCTATCCTTTTTTTTAATATTCACATTGTGTATGCAAGAGACGGTTGGTGTGAAGTGGAAGAGGGCCTTCTGTGCATTTCGTTGGAGAAAATTACAGGGAAATTATTATGCATGAAAGGTAATGCATTCCTATGATATCTTGGATATTAAGGAATGAAGGTATCAAATATGTTTCTGTGTGATAGAAGGGAGATAATGCCCAGAATATATTGTATGAAGGGAGTCTCTTCTGTACTTGCTAGTTTGAAATTTCTCCCCAAATAATCTGTAATGTTTGCGACGATGGTGTCCGAAAACATGTGTGTGCTCTTGAGAGAGTTGTAAGGTGCTGTCTGTATTGAACTACCAATTTTTTTTTTAATGCTTGCTGATCATGTTGAGGCCAAGTGGTGAATGAACAATTTTTTCTGACTATTTTCTTGGTTCTTAGTTAATCTATTTTTTTTTTCATCTTTCCACTATGTTTCACTAGCATTCCTCTTCCTGTGAGAAAAAAAACGTACAACTAATTTTTAGCTTGTTATCCCCATCTAGTGTGTTATAGAACCTGAGAGTAATAACAAATTATTTATTGCTTAGTTAAAAGGAAGCAAAGAAGTTCTCTTATTATCAAGTGTATTCACCGTCTGAAGATTGACGTTTGGGAACAATGATAAGAATTCTTTTATGAGATTGTCTGCAAATGTCACTGCAGTATCAAAGCAAGCAGGTTGAGGAGGATACCAGAATATCCTAAAGTAGAGGAGTTCAATTAGTTGTCCTTCAGACTCTCTAGAGGTACAATGCAAATCTTGGTTTGTCATATTGTGTTTTCATATTACTTGCATATCCATGGAATATTTGACCAGAATTGTTTGCTTTTCTATTTTGTTATTCATGCTGTATAAATTCATACGTGGTAATTCTTCATGAATGGGATATGTGGTGGTTTATGACATTTATAGCAATTCTTCATTAAATTCACTGCAAGTGTATCATCAATGTATCTTCCAGAGCAAGGCTGCAACATTGTTGTTGGGAAATGTTAGTAATTAGTTGCTAGATTAGTTTTTTCTCCTTTGTCCGGGTTTGGACCCCAGGACCTCCAACTCCTTATCCCTCAACTCAAACCAGTTGTGCTACCCAACCCCCCAAATCAAATTCATATTGACTAGGATTTTTGTATTGTATAATTGTTATTCCTTCCTGATCTTACTCTGACCAGATTTTTATATTAGGTCCGGTAATATATAGCTTTGCTGCGCTAAATCCATGTTCACTGAACAATTTCTAAACTCTACAGATGTTACATGGATTCCTGGTTTTGCACGCTTGCTACAAGGTACCATAATTGGGTAGTTTACAAGACACCAAAATTCTTGGTTCTTATGTTCTGACTTTCGATGGAGAACTAAATGCCTCCACCCTCCAGTTGTCTAATACTTTACCATTATGGAGATTGTTAAATGTCTGATGTTATAATATGCTGTCAAGTTCGGTCATAAAGCAGGTCTTCTTGTGTCCACAATGGTGAAAGGATTGGTTTTCAAATTTGAGTATTTTTCTGTAATGAAAACTTGCTCTTATCAGAATTAAATATATATATATTTTTTATGGTCAACCCACCCATGTTTTTTTCCTTGAGGCTTCAATTATCTGTTACTCCCAATGATGGGAATTTAATATTCAACTACTGGCACATCAGTCTTTTTCTTGTTCTGCAGTTTAGTATTGAGGTGGGGGGATTTCTCCCTTTTTCACACATAATTTGGCTTTAGACATATAACCCAAAAGTAATTTGTTTGGTGTTTTTCTGCTGTAGAATGTTTCTCAGCCTAGTTGTCCCAAGTTTGGAATAGTTGGGTCGGGTGCATCTTTATGATTCTCTCACAATTGAGATTCTATTAATTCACACTGCTGCAAAATGGGATTGCTGAGAGATGTGGTAGTTGGTTGAGTTGTACGCTTTACTTGGCCATTTTGGCGGCTTAGACAGGTTTGGTGTGATTGAGTTCGTAATACATATCGCCATTTTTGGCAGGTTAGGACTTAGGCCCTGCAATGTGATCTATACAGTGTTCAATCTATTATTAACGTTGAATATACGACATTTATAAAAAGTGGTTAGTTCGCAATGAATTGCTGCTAGAATAAATTTCATATATTTGTAACAATCGTGAAAATAACTTTTGTTGTTGCCACATTCCGGTGCAAATACTATTTAAGAACATGACCTTTTTTACAATATGACAGATATGTCCTTCCTCCATCTTGAAATAATAGTTGTTTAAAGTTTGCGCACTAGATTTTGCAAAATCAACCGTATTGGAGTTAGGTTCTCTTTATATGTTTTTTTATTACGATAAACAAACACGAAATATATTATTATTTTTTAATAAAATCATAAATATATCTCTAGATTATTAAATGTCAAAATGGATAGTTTCTAATCAATAACAAACGAGCCCTAAAATCGATTTTTTTTAACAAAATGTTTTTCAATAAAAAAAGTACTTTTTTTAGTTAAAAAAGAGTTTTTCAATAAAAAAAAATCCAAAATAAACGAACCCAGAGAGATGGCTGTCAAAGAGGAGACAGTAGGCAACATTAAGAACCATTTGAAATTTTTCTGAGAGGAAGAGGGAGGAGGCTGTATGATAAAATTCGTGTGTTCATTTAACTAATAGTTTGTTAAACATGGTTCATGATGGTGAAGACATACTTGATACCTTATCCTAGAAGCCTCCTTAAAATTTTGCTCAATTATCATTTTTCTGAGAGGAAAAAAAAACATTGTTCAATTAAAGAGAGATAAACCATGTTTTGATAAACAACTTAACTTGCAAATTATAGGTGCTTGTCGTGATAAAATAAAATCATTTTCATATAACTTTAAGTTTTTATAAGCTATTTTAGAGTCTTATGAAAATAAGATGAAAACATTAAGTTCTTTCAAAAAAATTTAAGTGTTTATGTCGGTAGATAAATTCAAATAAGTGTATCTAAACAAGCATATAGTATCGAGCTTGTACGATTCCTAACTAGTAAACCTTGAAAAAACTTTGGTAACATTTGGAATGGAGTAAATACACATGTCACTGGCAGTAAATAAGCTGTAGGCTAACTTCTACCGTATCAGCAGCTAAACTATATTTTAGCACATTTACATTGGCCTCTTGTAATAGAAAATGTGGGTTCAACTTCCACATTATCCTAGCTGAAAATTGTAGTGAGGTATGATTGGAAGAATGCTCTGATCATTTCAACATCAGATGTGATTGTACAAACTTTAGGTTATGAATCTGGACAATGAGTATGACTGCTTTGAAAAATTGTAGTCCTGGCAGGTAGAACAGAAAACTGCAGGGCTTGTACACGCTGAAAAATGGAACAGGTGCAAACTAGAAATCATAACATCAATGAAGAAGAAATACATTGATGAGAAGAATGAAAATCTTGGACAGATTTTTTGGAGACATCTGCAATGGCGTGGCAAAAAACTTAAGGTCCACGACTGACAAGGCAACTTTGTTCTCTCCTTCTACCTCTGTATGCATTTAACATTCTGGCACGTCTACCAAATTCAGCAAACTTGATTGTGAGGAAGAATTAGGGTTATACAAGGGGGTTTCAATCAAATTTAGTAGCCTTGGTGACCAAAAGAGTTCTTGGTATTGGCGAGTAAATTTTATCCCGACATCAGCGTCTGACCTAGAACAAATGTAACCAGACTTAACTCAAGGAAAAAAATTGTGTTGACAAGAGATCGGTCCACTGTCCATCCAAATATAGTGATTCCTCCCGGATTTGACTGCAAATACATCACTGCATATTCAAAAGAAACCAATAACGATGAGATCCCTGCACACATGTGCATGCTAACAACCTGAATTCAAGTGTTTCATGTGATTAACATGACGCCAAAGATCAATTTGGATAATAAATGAAGTCATAACAACACACCTAAACTAGAGAAATTCAGAGAACCAATCTCAATATAAATGAGAAATCTCACTTTTGGCAAATGGTGATTTATCCATGTGTAAAATGAAACTTTTTCAATATACTTTCTAAAGTAATGACAGGTTTCTTACCCACTTTACATATGGAAGATGTCTCCAAAGCTAATTTGCTAATAGAATTAGGGAGTATCATAAATAAATTTCGGTATGGTTTGTGATAATGAAATGAAATAACCATATGCAGGAAATTTTGGTCCATGAAAATTAGGGATGAATATGACAAATGTATATCAAACAGATATATACTTTCAGTCGGGAATTACATGACAAATGTTTCCCTTGTTTCCCTTCTGTAAAGAATATTTGAAAAGAAAAACTTAAAAGGTTTTAAAAGCCTGCCTTCTTTAGCTGGACTAAATGTTTTTTTGAAGAAGAAGCTGGACTAAATGTTAAAACTCTACCTCGTATGTGAAACATAAAGGTTTTAGGATATAGGAAATTTGGAATCATACACTAATTAAATCTAAAACAGTAGCCTTAAAAAAAAAAAACCAAAACAGTACTTCCTAATTCATACACCTACGCCATCTAAAGAATTGCACGTCACGTTATCAGATTATTTTAGGCTTGACCAGTATAAAAAATTATAGGCCTGCACTGCAGAAGTATATAGAGGTTGTCTTTGTGCATTTTAAGTAGCTTGGAATTATGCAAGATTTTTTTTTCTTTCACTTCTCTGCATAGTCAGTAAGTGGAAAAAAAAAGTATAAAACTTACTACCTGCAGGGAAAGGGCAGTACTTAATTGGTATTTCTATATTTTTGCCATTAACTAGAAGAACTTGTAAAAATTCATAAGTTTTCAAACAGAAGGTGGTTTGTTTACGTACCAAAAGCTTGCCTCTTGTGATGTGAGGACATATAAGAAATCAACTGGGTATTTACAGCCATTCCTCCAAAATCCAACGACTCCAGATCACTTTCAGAATAGTCTAAATGTATTGAGTTTAAATGGTTTGCAACCTCAAGGCTCCCTGCACTCGCGGAACTTCTCATTTGTGAATTATCAGAAGACGCGCATGTTGCTATTGCATGCCACCGGCTTGCAAGCGAAACAACGCCTTGAGCTCTATGAGATATTCTTGTTGCTGCATGAAGACAAATAATGATGCCAACCACCTGAACAAGTGTGGATACCTGGAAAAAAATAATACAAAAACAGGAACATTCAATCTATGTACCTTGAAAGCTTTAAATGTCAGCAAAAGGCAGAAAGAGCAATGAAAAAGCTTTGTATGAAAATGAACATAGAACACAGCTTGAGAACCTGATAGCTTTGTATCGATTAAAAGGAACTAATTCTTTCAATCTAAATGCATAAACAATATGAACATACAGTAGAACTTACAGCAAAATCTCCACCGTTTACCATGGTAATCATATCACGATATCCTGTGACCTGCAACAGAGTCACAACTTGGCTAACAGTGACAACCAAGAACTCCAGAAGAAGATAGACTCGGAACCTATGACTTATCTTGGAAAGATGATAGCGTAACCGCATGTGCTCCTCCAAAAACACTAACACATCACTCTCCCTTTCCAAGAGCTTCCCATAATCATCGAAGTGGATGACTTGCAAATTACAGACCAAGTGAAACATAATGCAGGCTGTCAGAGAGATTGCACTAACATATGTCCAAGATACAATCAAAGCTATAAAAATAGCAATCGAGAACCCCCACGACCCATGTTGTATATATGAAATGCGAATGATTTCTCGCACCGTCTTCAGAAGGAAACACGGAAATACCCACAGGATGAACAGGCGCAAAGATCCCTAAAAATTTAGAGGGAGGACGGTTAAATTTTCAGTCGTAATATCTAAACAAGTCCACAAAATTGAAAAGGGAAAAACTTGAAAACATAACAGACTTATCTTTCTTGACTTAATTGCATACAATACTGTGGTCATCACAGTTTCAATTGCTTAAATAAGTCGATATGCCTATGGCCCTATACAATTCTAATCAAGCAAAATCCAACATTAATGTTCTGTTCTATTGCTAATAGATGGATTTAACTCCTCTAAACTCTAAAGTGAGTAGTTACTAGTTAGTAAAGTGAGAAAATCAAGTATTTATAGTTCAACTATCTATGTTTTGTTACACATGTACAAGTAATGTCAATCATTGTTTTGTTCAACTATCAAAAACCAGATCCTAAATAGAAGGTGTTGACTTGAAACACAATTTTTGACATGACAAGAGTACGAAAATAAAAATAAAATATTTGTTTGATAATAAATGAAGCTCTCCAATTTGATGGTCCTTCAATGGTATTTTTGAATTTCTGTATACAATGATTTCAAAATTTGTGGTTAATCTTGCCACCTCAAAAATCTTGATCAGAATTAGTAATTGAACTAAAGGAAGATTAACATTCAGCCTAAATTTAGACAACAATTGAAACTGCACAGATCAAACACATTCTGTAATTGATTTGGATTCCATCCAATAAATGTGCGACACATTTATTGATTTTGGTTGTCTGATCTCAAATCAATGATAAAGATTACATGGATGTTTAATGCGTGTAAGTGCATAATTTTAAATGAAGAGAATCCAAATCCAAAAAAGCAGCAACAAGTTATGATATTTTTATTACAAGACATATATAGTAAACCCTAAATAGGTAAAATAACAAAAACATTTCCATATTTGAATATAAACAACAAGACAAGAAAGATTTGGCATCAACGTGGCAAATGAGGATTGGCTTACCGAAATCTGGTTAACATAATCACGATGAAAACAAGCAACATGTCCAGTATAACGGTCAACGAACAGAAACCTCCTGAGTCCATATTTCCGCAAACAGTGGGAAAGACAGAGCAATGAAACAGCAGCGAGACTCGCCTGAAACGCCACGATCACCATCTCGCAACCGCGTAATTCGTACTTTTCGCACTCCGAACAATCGCACATCCATAGCGCCACCAGTGGAACCACCACTCCTAAGGTGAAGAAAACGGACCAGCAAATTATAGAGGATAGAATTGAACGTGGATTGAAACCTAAGAAGTTTAAATATGATTCTAAACGCACGAGACTCTTATCAACTTCGGTATCATCACTTTTAGTATTAGTTTCTTCGTGTTCGGGTTCGTGTTGGTGATTTGTGTTTGAAGTTAGAAGAGGGGTTTGAGTTTCGGTGTTGTTGGGTTCCTCTGTTCGTATTTGGAGATTCGTCATTTTCTTCGGTGTTTGATTTTCGTATTTGGACTCAGGAGAATTTATGAGATTGCTGAAATATGAAGCACAGTGGTTTGCAAGTAGGTGTGGGAAATGGGACATTTATTTTTGGGGGGTGAAATGCAGAGTCAGTCCTGTCAACGGATTTTAATAATACAATACTCACTCAGTTTTTTAGGCAAGTGACATTGCCCGTGTATAGAGGCAAGATAATGTCCCTTCCTTTAAAACAGAGAAAACAAAAATTAATCTCATTCCTGCCTCTGCCTCTCCGAAAAGTAAATCTAATTCATCTCTCAAAAGTTTTGACCCTAGTTTTCATAGATTTGAATTAATGATTAGACCATCTCCATTAGCAGCAGCATGGTCTTAACTGCGGTCTCAAATGTAAAAAAATTTCACTTTTTAGATTCATTTAATAAATGATGTATGTGGACTATATACATCATTTATTGAATGAACCTAAAAAGTGAAAAATTTGTTACATTTGAGACCGGAGGAAGTATTTAAGACCCAGTACCTATTAGATATTTTTAATGGGGAAAATCTTTTTCAGGATCTTACTTAACACCCTCACTTTTAAGCGGGATCCGCACTCTTTTTAATATTAAAAAATTGAAATATAATGATATAAAGTTATTGATAGTTGATTAGTGGATCACATTTAAGAACTTTGTATGAGATCTAGGTTGGAGTGATTGAGTGTTTATTAGGTACTATTATTAAAAAATTATAAATGAGTGATGTGAACACGTGAGATTCATTTAAAAACTCAAAAATGGATGTCTTCATTGTGGATGCTCTAAGTGTTTGTTTTCACTTTTAGGACATAAAATAGATTGAATTTAAAGGGATTTAGGTTTAAATAAATGCTTAATAGCAATTTTGGTCCCTATGTTTCAAGAAGTTGGGATTTTTGCCCCTAAAAAATAAAATACAAAACCGCCCCATAAGTATTTGTCCATTTTGCAGTTTTGACCCTTAGGCCAATTTTGACCAAGTCAATGCACACATGGACACCACGTGTGTAACTTTACGGACACCTCTATAAAAATACATATAAAGAATGTGCAAAGTTCCGTAGCATTCCGAATAAGTCTCGATTTTTTTATTTTTTAGAGCAAAACACGCAAAATCACAATTGATGTTCTTTCAACTTAAGTGCAGATGAGACAACGGTAAGATAGAATGGTAATTAACTACTGTTGTGGGCAATTCTAGAATTTCCATCTGTTTTTAGAAACTTGTTGAAGTCAAAAAAGCAATTTTCATTCATAAATAAATCACAACGAAACGAAAAATTGCGATAAAAATCGAATTCATTGATTCGAGAGAAGAAAGAGACAGAAAGAGAAAATGGGTGAATACGAATTCGAAGACGAAGAGAGAAAATTCCAACAACAAGAAGAAGATCATACTCACAACGGTTCTTCTCCACAACCACCACCACCACCTGTTGATGAAGAAGATCTCACCGATTCCTAATCCAATATATTTTTCCTATTTCACCGTTCCTTTATTTTTCAATTTCAATCAATTAGGGTTTTTCGTTTGTTTCCAAATTGAAATTCAATTATAACGACAAATTAGATATGTGTTGGTTATGATTTGATTTTTCGATTAATTTCTGATTCAATTGTATGATTAATTAGGGGTAAGTATTTGATTAATTTGGGTAAATACCTGAATTGATATGTGGCATCCACGTGTGTAATTTTTTAATTATTAAAAAAATATTTTTTTTAATAAAAAAAAAATTAAAAATTACACATGTGGCGTCCACGTGTGCATTGACTTGGTTAAAATTGGTTTGGGGGGCCAAAACTGCAAAAGGGGCAATATTTAGGGGTGGTTTTGTATTTTATTTTGTTAGGGGGCCAAAATCGCAACTTCTTGAAACATAGGGGGCCAAAACTGCTATTAAGCCTTAAATAAAAGGTTATGTTATTCGGGTTCCGCCACATTAATTAAGAAAGATAAAAAAGAAAGTTTTAAATTTTAAACGACACTTTTAAAATTTTGAAAAGCTGATGTTACAACATTCAATGTAATTATTATTATATTTGATTCTTTAATCAATACCCTTGACGCATTGGTTAACATTTTTCTAAAATAAAACAAAGGTCAAATTTCACTTTTGATCCTTTTAATTTGACTGAATTATCAAGTTAGTCCTTTAAGTTTTAAATAAGTCTTTTTAGTTGATAAAGTATTTCATCGTTACCTCTGATGTCAGTCTCCGTTTAAATGATGATGTAGCCGTTAAGTTGCTAGCTTGGATCAAAAAGCTATGTTTAATGGTCACAAATGATCACCTATAGGGCTAGAAAGGCAGCTATTGACAATAAGAACCGTCTTTCTAGCCCTATAAATGATCATTTGTGACAAAAAAAATGCATCATTTTGACACCCTGGAGCCTTTGAAACGCATCATTTTGATCCAAGTTAGCAGCAACTTAACAGCCACATCAACATCAGTTAAACGGAGACTAACAACAGGGGTAACGGTGAAATAGTTTATCAACTAAAATGCCTCATTTGAAACTTTTGAAACTTGAAGGATTAACTTGGGAATTATTTCAAACTAAAAGGACAAAAAGTGATTTTGACCATAAAACAAGTATTTTAATGACACTTTTTAAGGATTTTTTGTTAAGAAAATGTGTATTGAAAAGTTGAATAGTTTAATTTTCAATGCATTAACTTCCACAATTTCTATAAAAATTTACTATTTAAAGTTGTCAAAGAGTGTTTTTAGGACACTCGTTGACATTTTCATAAATATATTCATGTAAAATTGAATCTAATACTCCCTCCGTCTCATAATAACTGAGCCGTTTGTAAAAATATATTGTCGCAAAAATATTGACCCATTTCACTTTTCAATACAACATTAATTATTATTTTTTCAATTATAACTCTAATTAATACTACTTTCATCACTCCAAATCATCACTTCAAATTCAATATATTCTACTTTACATTTATGATAAAGAAGAATGCACCAATACTTGACAAAGACACTCAAAACCATTGCTCTCTCTCTCTTTCATTGATACATTTTTCTTAATCTGTGTCAAATGGTCAACTGGCTCAGTTAAACTGGAACGAAGGGAGTAATAAATCTAAGATTAAAAATAATTGTAAAAAGCAAAAATTATAAATTTTATCTTCAAGTAATGATAAAGAAGAATGCACCAATACTTAACAAAGACACTCAAAATAATTGTTCTCTCTCTTTCATTTATACACTTTTCTTAATATGTGTGAAATGATCAACTGACTCAGTTAAACTGGGACGGAGAGAGTAATAAATCTAAGATTAAAAATAATTGTAAAATGCAAAAATTAAAAAATTTTAACTTCAAGTAAAATTAATTATATAAGGAAAATCAATTCTCCTTTTAAATCATTAAAACATGATAAAATCAAGGGTCTTGCCAACTTGTGTTTCAATGACATGTTAAGTCCATCTAATATTAGATGTCGTATTTGAGTTTTACACAGTTATTAAAAAAATGATTAATAATGTTGATTTTAATAGTAAAATGTGTATCATTTACTAAAACATCATTAGTATGCAACAAATAAGGTTAGGGTGCTGCTAACCAGTGCCCTCGAGGCACTGGAACCAATAAATTGACCAGTTCCATTTATTTTATCTCAATTAATATGGGAAATAATAAACCAACTAATTAAAATTAACATAAGTCGTATTCAATACTCTCATAAAGGCATAACAATTATATAATTTTGAGAGTTGACCAATTTATATCTATTTGAACTAGAAACATAATATTCTATGATTTTATTTTTTGCACCATTCCCTTTTTTTTTTCACCCCTTGAATTTTCCTCAAAGCATATTGTTTTCTTTCATTTTTTTAAATTAAAAGTTGCAGACATAGTTACACTAAGACAACATATTTTAAAGTCCAAAATAAATTAGGAATTTCAAAGATAAAATATATCCAAATAAAATATCAAATACAAAATCATTAAATCAAGGTAAATAAGTGAAATCTGTCAATTTATTGCTTCTTAACCCGGGCACTGGATAGCATTATCCATAAGGTTATATTAGTGGAAGAGAATAATAAATAATGTATATATATTATAAAAAGACAGCTAATTTAAAACAAAGAAAATTAGAAAAAAAGATGACACCTAATTAAAAACGATACCAATTTTTCATTGGTAAAAGTTAAAAACAATATTTAACTTTTAAAAAGGTTGACTGTACAACTTTTAAGACAAATTTTTAGAATTATTTTTGAATCTCCAAAATTTAAACTAAACATATGTTAAATATGTTTGACTTTATTTTCATATATCACATCTAATCTTTTATATATATAAGAAAAAGTAGACGCATTTTATTTAAAATTTAGACAACATACATCAAATTTTGTTGATTAAACTTTTTCTTAGTTATATAATGAGAGGAAGTAATTTTAAAATCAATTATTATTGATTGTGATTAATTTGCTGACAATATAAAAATATTTACATTCATGATGTATAAAAGTTAATTTTTTTGCCAAAAAAATAAAATTAAACTCTTATTAAATCCTTTTTTTTTAGAGATCTTATTAAATTCTTTAAGAGTGCCTACTTTTAATAATTAAATGTAATTAAATCTAATATATGACGACAAGATATAAGGAGATTGTATTTCTCTTTACTCAATGAAGTACACATGTATTCTTTATTATACATATTTGGATTTGGATGTGGAGTTGAAGAAAGTTTACGGCATGCATTCTTTGATGAGTGAATACTTAAATTTGTCCCTGAATTTGTACGAATCAGACAAAAACATCCCCTAATTCATTGAAATGCATGCTTTGTCCTTGAATTTGTCATATCTCAATCAAATTAGTCCCTATGTCCATTTGAGGCGTTAACGGTGATGACGTGGCTGTTAACCTCTCACATGGGTTGCCATGTCAGATGCCACATAAGCAGGGACTAAATTGATCGATAGTGACAAAAATTTTGAAGAACGAAATTTATTGATTTCAGAAAATATTATGCAATAAAGTCCCTGTTAATTTTTACATACTATCAAATCGATCCCTAAATTATATTAAAAAACCGTCAAATAAGTCCTTGAATTATATAAACATATATCCAATTTGATCCTTGAAGCACATATTTGCAGAACATAGTAAAAATGATAGAACACCCAACTTCATCCTTGAAAATAACATTAAATAAGTCATGTCTTAAGTTTGAAATATTACATAGGCAAAAGCAACCCAACTATGGAGCATTAACAAGTTAAATATTTTGATCCATGTCATAGAGATTCGACAAAGTTTTACGTTGGCTGTCGAGGCCTAACACAACCCTCTCCTTTTACGCGGGCTTGAGACCGACCTTGGCATGATTTTTAACAAGTCAAAATATTCCAAAAGCATAATCTAAACATGCATCAAGCATCACTTCTTTGGAAATCTAGGGGTTGGGATAAACTCCATGAACTTAGATTGAGTTGAACCGGATGGACCATAATTTGGATATGGAACTCTAATAACGTCAGGAGTAGTTAGATGTGTTGGTGCAGGCCCCCTCACTGATGTTTGCTTAAGCCTCTCATTTAAAATAATTGGCCGTCTAATGTTATACCTCCTTGCAGGAACACCCTGCAACAACATTTCAATCATATCAGTCCCTAAATCATAATACATTCAATCAAATAAGTCCCTAAATTATATCACTAACTATCAAATCGATCACTAAGATTTAACAGTCATGCTTGTCCAGGCACTACTTCATTTACAACAACATTGAGAGCATTTTGTTCCTGAATTGCAACATTTCCAGCAACAACATTTCCAACATTTCCATTTTCAGCAGTTTCTGCAACTTGTCCATCATTTTCAGCTACAAGATTTTGCCAACATTAGTCATAATCACGAGCAAAACAACATAAAAATGTAAATCACAATACAAAATAAACCCATTTTATAAACTGATTTAATCAACCACTTATTTCGTTCATAACTACTCTAATGTTCATCATTTTTAGTAACCAAACATAAAAACATGAAATTTTATAGTCTTTAACACAAAACCCTAAAATCAGTAATCTAAAAAACGCAATCAAAGCAAGCAAAAACGAACATCAAAGCAAGCATGATGATGAAAATCGTAAAGTTAAAAACGAATGCCTAAAAATTGAAGACGAAAATCACAAAGACGAACAAAAAAAAGGGAGAAAACGAACAAGACTTAATGGAAAACAAACAAGAACGACATTACCTTAAGAAACGACGAAATCTTTAGTCAAAACGGAATCTTTTGCAACATTCCTCGCCAGAGATGATGATGATTTTGGAGAGGTGAAGATGATGAAGATTTCAGCGGGAAGGAGAAAGGTCGGAGACGTTTTTGATGTTCTTACTGAAATGTGAGGATGGAAAGGTATGAGTAATAGAGGGGTAAATTTGGAAAAACATGAAAAATTGAATTTAAAAAGTAAAAATGAAATTTTTAACGTTTTCATCAAATTGGTCCTCGTACACGTGGCTTTCCTTGTTGACACGTGTACAAGACAACAGGACATGCAGGACGACAACTCAGCAGTACTAACGGAGCATTTGGACGGAAGGACTATTTTGATGAACGTTTTTTAAATTCAGGGACAAAGCGTGCATTTCGATGAATTGGGGGACGTTTTTGTCCAATTTGTAAAAATTTAAGGACGAATTTGAGTATTCCCTCATTCTTTGATTGTAATTTTTTTTTGGAAGTGTTGGACCACAATTTTGCATTCGTTAGATGTCTTTGGTGTCCTTTCAAAGGATCCTATATAGTATATATCATGTAAATCAATTAAGTGGTTTACAGATCCCTAAAAACATGTTCAAATGATGTTTTCGGGTAATCTGACCAGCTTTTATTTGGGTTAAATGGAGTGAATGTAACAACCAAAATTTTGGTCAAAAGGTATCAAAATTGTCTCTTATGCTTGAAAAAATCAAGATTCACGTGTGGTGCTGGCTAAAATCAAATATAAGAGGTTTTAGTTTATCATCATCTCAACTGAGATAATCCTATTTTTAATGCTAAATAAAGGCGGTGGCATTTAACACAAGATGGCTTCGGTTTTCACTTTTCAATTAATTAATTAATTATTCAAGATCACTTACCAGTTACTACAAGTAGTTAGGTTGGTTGGCCCATGTTTGAAAATTTATCTCTACATATCTATCAAAAGGCAACGTGTGTCAGATTAGCGAGTTTATACTTTTTGGTGCAACATGAAAAGTGGTCCTGCTCCCTACTCAAACAAACGAAAATGACATTTTTGACGTTGAGATGTTGAATAGGCTATTTGGTTTGGAATTTAGATTTTGTTCCAAGCAAACACTACGATTCTCACATGGTTGTGTGGGTGATTTTTTCTCTCTCATTGTCGATGATTTAACACTCACATATTCAAAAATATCATTTATCTCACATTCTTTCAAAAATCATTTATCTCACATGTTCCTTAAAAAATAAAATCATTTATCTAACATTTCCGTACGCTCTTGACAAAGCTAATAGCTTGCTTAGTGACATGACTTCTTGATTTTTGATTAAGCTTAGTGACATGATTTAACACACGGTACGTCTCACATGTTTTTAATATATCGTTGTTTGTAATTGAGTAGTGATATATGTATAACTCTTTGGTACAATTTTTATGACAACTTTAGTTTTCTCTCTTTTGATTGGTCAAAAATAATAGAGAAAGAAAAAGAAAGAGGGAGAATAAGAAGATAATGTAAATATGAGAGAGAAAGTTGTCAAAAAGTTGTTAAAAAATGGTTGTACAAATATCATTTCTCTTTGTAATATAATAACCTAGAATAATGTTATTTGAACAACCACCTTTAAAGACAACTTTTTTGACAATCAAAATATACAAAAAAAATATAAGGATTGACACAAAAACTAAAGCAATTGAAAGAGAAAGTAAGAAAACAATATGAGTGTGAAAGAGAAAATTGTCACAAAATTGTCATAAAATGGCTGTTCAAATATCATTTCTCAATTATCTATCTAATTAGCATTAAGCTGCAAGTATAGTAGTGGGTCCTACATAATACAAAAAACAAACTATAGGTGATGTTATAACAAAAAATGTATATTAGGTGGTGTGCCTAGGATAGACGTATGCCAATTGCAAATATGTTTAGGTCATTTTTTCGGACACAATATCAATATACTAGTTTGTTCTATCACTCTAGTTAAAATTCACCCAAATTGTATTTCTTTTATAGTCTTTCCAATTTAATTTAATTTTGCATGCAAGCAGTTAAGAAAACTTGCTGCTAAATGCTAATGTTTAACACGGATTCAGATTCCTTGCAGCCAATAGAAATAAGGATAATGTTTACCGAGTTCAATAAAGTTAAGGACTTAACTGCAATTTAGGTACGAATACAAGAATTCCATCACCATATAGTTTCAATTGCTTAAATAAGTCTCTATAGCCTATTCTATTCTTCTATGTTTTATTTACTTATTTATAGTTATGATTGAAACACAGTTGTTGATTCTGTTGGGTCAAAACTATACATTGTTGAGTTTTTCGTTGAATTGAAATCAAATATTGTCAAAATTTTAGTTAGTGTGAAACCAAACGTTGATTCTAAAGATAATATTGTTGGTTTTTGGTGTTTTCAAACTTAGTGATAATGAAGTAAATATGACACCTTACTTTTTCACTAAAGAGGAATGAAAACTTAGAGATGATATAATTAATTGGGTTCGTGAGCAAGCAACAAAGACGAGATTTAAGTGTGTCTAGAGATTAGACATGCCATTCAACAAACGACAGTTAATTGTTGGAGGTATTTTGGTCAATTCAAGGCATCTGTGAGCAAATACTAGGTGTGTAAAGAATAATTTTCTTTAGTTGTTAGGTTGGTTGGCCCATGTTTAAAATTATCTCTACATATCTTTCCAAAGGCAACAAATTGCTCTTTATGCACCTACCATTTACTCACAAATAAGGATGGGAATAGGCCAGGCTGGCCTACAGGGGCCTATGACCTAGCCTACGACAGACCGGATTTTTTTCTTAAATAGAGAAGGTCTAGGCTTTTTTTTTTTTAAGCCTATTTAGCTTAAAAGGCCAGACCACATGCCTCTAAAAAAGCCTCTTAAGCCTATTAGGCCGGCCTATTTAAGTAATATGAATAATATTTTTTATTATTATATTATATTTTGTACTTTGAATTAAAATATAAATTTGTAAGTTTTTTCAATAATTTAAGCTTTATTAGTATGCATTAATTTTGTGCATATATAAATGTATTATTATAAACTAGAATAGAAATATGATACAATATATAGTTGAATTTCTTAAAACCTTGTGCTGATTATCAAAAGAGAGTTAGTCCAATTAAACTTAGATCACATTGTTTATTTAAAGATGTTCATAAGATATAGGCTTTTAAACAAGCTAGCAAGCCGTATCAGGCTTTCAGAAGGTCAGATTCAGGCCTAAAAAGTAGGCCTATGACAGGCCGCAAGTCAAACTTAGGCTTAAAAAAAATATGGCAGGCCAAACTTAGGTCTAGCAAAGCCTAACTCAGCCTAGCCTATTCCCATCCCTACTCACAAACACCTCAAACTTTCAAAAACACCCCAAACGATAATGAACTATTGCTGGCCAATGAACTTTAGCTAACTACTACCGTTCAACTCAACACAAAATATATTTAGACTTAACCAACAGCCATTTGAACAAAATAGTACTCTCCATCACCAACAATACATCAATTAAGGATCAAGCTAGAGAAAATATACCATTCTAGAACTCCCAAATAATTCAAACAACTGAGTGCCACACCTGAGTATAAAGTGTTATGAAAAAATACATGCAAATCCAAACAATCATGCTATGAAACTAATATCAGCAATTATGTTATTCATGTTAGGAGAAATCATTTGATGATTTGGTAGTTCCGTCCAATCAAAGAGCTAAGAAACTGCTTTGCGCTTTGAACTCTGATGTAATTTTCGAGTGACATATTTATGGGTTTACTAGTGGCATTTGCGTGTCTAACTCTCATATGGTTAGCACAAACAGTTATTGAGAACAATGAACGGTAGTTAACTAGCGTTCACATGCGAGGCGAACAATAGTTAATTTTCGTTGGAAGTATTTTCGGAAGATCAAATGGTAGATACCTAAGGAGCAATTTTCTACACTTTTTGGTGCAACATGAAGAGCGGTCCTCCTGCTCCCTAATCAAACCAACGAAAATGACATTTTGGACGTTGATATGTTAATAGTCTACGTGTTTAAGAATTTATATTTTGTTCTAAGCAAACGCCACAATTCTCACATGCTTGTGGGTGGTATTTTTTTTCTTTTCTTCCCTCAGTGCAAGTGTGGTTACAGGTGGTGTATAGGACGGCATCACATTTGCATATATTGGCTACATGTACTAATAAAACATTAAAAGGTATTGTTTGCAAATATGTTTAGGCCATATTTTCGGACGTACAATATAAATATAGTTTATTCTATCACCCTAATTGAAATCTGCCCAAATTGTATTTCTTTTATAGTCTTTCCAATTTTATTTTATTATGTATGCAAGCAGTGAAGAAAACTTTCTGCCAAATGCTAATGTTTAATAAGGCTTCAGATTCCTTGCAATCAATAGAAACTCATAGTCACACTGTAAAACGATTTTGGTCGTTCGACAAATACCGAACAACTCATATATAAACTTATCAAATCCACTTCAAATCATAAGTTTGAGGTATGAATCGTTAGATTCTCATCTTTCTTTATCACTCATAATGACTCTTAGTTTTCTTTTCTTTCTCTCTATATCCCTTGTAAGGCTATTATTCATGTACCCCTACCTTGACCATAGATCTTGTGCAAAATATACATGTAGGACGCGCCAGCATAAACGAATTCATCAATATCGATCATCTATAAAATATGAATGTTTTGCTTACACAGCTGCATATATATACACAGTTTCTGCCACTAAAATAGTGTATCAGATTGGATATAATATTAATAAGTAACAAGTTATATTATAATGCCAATGCAATCTAAATTGATCAATCATATAGATATACTGTTGGGGACTCCACGACCAGTTGCTCCGGGTCCTGACAAAGGAAGCAAAAGTTCATAAGGAGGAACACCTGCACCAGTTCTACTTTTCAAACTTGGATCCTTATTTCTTGCATTTATAATTTCCTCTATCTCCTCAAGTCTAGTAGAGAATTTACTGAACAATTTCAGGACTTCCTGATCATTGATCCAATGATTATGCAAATGAGTCACTTGACCCAAATACTCTTCGTCAGGGGAATGAGTCGACAATGTGTCCTGAACAGCCATTACTTTGGTAGCTTGAAGTTGAGTAGGCAATGATGATAGGAAAAAAAGCTGAGGATTTTGAATAAACTTCTCATAATCAGAATCATTTTCTTGAGGGATAAGTTTTCTCATGAGGGTAGGACGGTTAGGCACATATCCTCCAAAAGGGTATTGTCCAAAATTTATAGCAGCATGTTGACCTGAAGCAACCCATATGATTGTTGTAAGTATGAAAGATAGGTCCTCTTTGGTATCTAGTTTAGGCCACCAAGGTTCATTTCTTTTGTCAGCGTGACCCTTACACTTGATTTCACTCCACCACTCTTGGAGCTCAACATCCGATGCAATTGAATTTGATTCGGAATAGAAGTGTTTGACATAAGATTCTATCCATTCTTTAATGGCAGACCATATTAGAAGTCCATCTGCAGCATAAGGGTAGTCATCAATCACAAGTTTTACACCACAGGGCATTGAAGGGTCTTCTACTGCCATGCCCCTGGAAAGCACATTCCATAGAGTATTAGCAGGTTGCTATTAAAGGTTGCTATATATGTCCTATGAACAAAGGTTGAACTTAAAATGGTAGCAAATCCACATCTTGATATTTTTCCTTGCCACCTTTTATAGGAACGTTTCAAATTTTCAATTGCATTAATAATTTCTCTACCAACATACCCCTAATTGTGTTACATTTTTTATCTGCAATCAGTAATAAATAATATATGATGGAAACATTAACTAAATCTCTCTCCTGAAGTGTAAACTTGGAAAACAGTATCAATTGTCGAGAAATTTATCACTACTATACTGCTATGAACTTTCTTAACTCATGTGATTTAGTCAGAATGATACTATAGTTATGAATGGAGGTAGTACTAGTAATAGTTAGTTAAGTACCAAAGAGATATCAAGCAATGTTTGAAAGCATGACATCAGAGTTACCTTCGAATAAGATCTGCCGGGAGAGACTCCATATCAAATCTCCACATGCTCTTGTAAGCAGCTGAACTAAGCTCCAAGGCATATTTTCCAGGACTAAAAGATGCTTCAATTATACCACCTCCATTTATTAAACTTTGTCGAGCAAGTGCATTAATTTCCATTGTATAGCGCGTATGAGGATGCAGCAACTTGTAAATGGGATGCATTGAGCTTAACTGTCTATGAGTAGCAATTATATATGGCTCCATGCATGCATGAGTCCTTAACCTGCATATTACATATTGGCACTGTATCTTTTTACTCAGAGTCAAATATGAGAAAATGCACCATTTCTTTTCATCAAGTCATTTATCAATGAGTTCAATTAGAATCTGCTCAAATACCAATTATCTTACCAATGATTTACTAGTTGATGGATGCCAGCATCATTTGAGCTAACATGAGCTTTTGCTAACTTCCAAATCCAGTGTGCTGTGGCATCATGGCCTTGTGTGTACACTTTTTTATTTTGCGGTGAAGTAAGTGTTGGAGGAAGAGAAAGCTCAATAGCTATAGGACGCAGAACACCGGCCTTTGTAATGAAGAGAATCGTCCGGGAGGCATAAGCTTTCCTCTCAGGTAAAGAGTTCATCTTCTTGATGAATGGCAAAAGCATGTCATGATAATCAATAATAAATACTCTCTTTTCCTCTATAGCCTGTCAGTGTAAAAAGTAATTGATTGAATGTATGGATAGTGAGTTTCTGTAAGATAAACAAATAAAGCAACAAAAAACAAAACATGGAGCAAACCTTTTCCAAGCTTATTCCACCAAGTTCTTGCTCCAGTAGTTCCTTTGTTATTGCTGATTCAGGAGGGCCATAGATAGTTGGATCTAGTTTGCTGCGGATTGGAAACTCCTGCAAAGACCAAAAACACTTTCAATAGTTGGATACTCACGTAACTGCTAATTGGTATGAATAAAAATGAAAACTACCTTCAATAGCTCAATATTCACTGGATTGACTCCAGCTAAGGCTTGCCTTGCAAATTCGTTGTCCCGCAACCAATTAAATCTATCTCCTGTAACAATGCAAAAGGACTAGTTTGTTGACTGAACGCGGTTTTGATAAATACAAGGTTATACTGCATTCAAGGTTTAAAATCATGGTACAGTAAAAAAATGTGACTCATGAGGTCTTAATTGAAATCACATGCCTTTTTAATATGTTTGGTTTTACTTTTAGAGGAGATAATATTGATTTTAGACGTGAAGAATTGATTTTGACATGTTTTGATGTTCTCAAGTATAATTAATTTTGACTTCAGAATTAATTCTAACTTGAAACTAAAATTTGGGGTTTTTGCGTCTACAATTATTTTCAACTCGAACTTATTGCTCAACTGACTTTTACATGTATATATACAAATTTAAATTATTTTACATTCAACTCAATACCAAAGCATGTGTTTGCCTAAGCAGTAACGTAGAAATCAAACGTAGAGGTAGCATACCTTTTACAATAGCCGGGATGTCATACTTCATCAACCGCTCTCCAGAACTGAAGACCTGTTTCATCACTTTTCCCACCAAGAGATTTTCTATTATCCCTTTATTCTCTTCATCTCCCAAACTAACACCATCAATATAAAGCTTGTCAATCTCCGAGAAACACTTGAAAGGAATGTCTGAATTCGCCATAGTGGCTGCAAGTTTGGGTATAAGATTGTGGAACACAGCTTTCAATCTTCCAGCAGCAAATGCGTCCTGTTTGATTTCTTCAAAAGTTTCATCTCGCGGCACATAAACAGGGTGTGGCTTTTCAATTCTTGTCTCACATCGTGGATCTAATTTGTTGCACCAAAAAACACATTTAGAGCACTTCATTAGATATGTTATTTATTCCAAAACCTAAAAATTCAAAATGGCACCAGAAAAAAAGTAAGAAAAAACATGAACTCTACCGGAGTGAGTAGGAGGTCTTCCAGTTCTACAGCGACGAGGATAAGGTCTCTCATGATCTCCAATGACTGGTCTAACAAGTTCATCTTTATCAGGGTTACCTAACTCATTGTAGGGAGCATAATCATAGATTCTATCGTGTGCTTTTCTTTCCCGTTCTTGGGCAGCACCGCTTCCCCTTATGCTTTGCAAATCCTCATGTCGAAGATCTTTGATACCAGGTGGTGTTTGTGATGGTAAATATGCCTATTAAATCCATGCAACAAAACAACATGCTAAGTTAAGTTGGTATACATAACATACACTTCTTCAAAGGCTGTTTGTGAGTATCAGACACGTGGTTACATTCAATCACTTCTATTTTTCTCAATGCGTAGTATCATAAGGAAAAAAGCATTAATGACTAGATGATAGCTTACTTGGTTTTTGAATATGATTCTACTTTGAGGGTTATCGTTACGCGAATGGATCCATGTGTTAGCTGGAAAGAAAACGGGTCCTCCAGTGAAGCCGTGGAGGATGATTTCAGATAAATGGAACTCCTTTGAACGAAGATTGGTAATGAGAATAGCAGCAGGGGATCCAAAGTCACTTGGCACTGTGAAATCAGCAGAGTATTCCACGACATATGGAATGTTTGATGGCTTCGGTAGCCAACCTCTTACGTAGGATTCCACACTTTTTCCATTATTAGTAGCTGAAAATGTCAAAAAACAACAAAGGTATGATGAATCTCCATAGATTTTTCCATTATAGTTTTATCATGTTATAGGTAAGTTAGCAACGATTAATCTCCATCGGCAACATCTAAATTTCACACAAATATGGCAAATGTAGAACTTATTGACCGTACGTGAATTAAAACCCAAAATAAATTAATGTAAATATTAGTGAAAGATGTTTTTCCGAAATGCAAAGTGGGTAGAGTATGAAGGAAAGATTGTTTGTGAGAAAAAGCAATTCATGTCGATTCAACTCAATATTTAATTTGATCAGATTGAATAAACCTCTCATTATCAGGAATAAATGGGAGGAGACCGAGGAGAGAGACAAACGGTAATGGTTGAGAATTTGATACAGAATTAAGGGTGACTTTGTCAATTTAGGATGGAACAAAAATTACAATGGGTGTAATTAGTTAAATTAAATCCAACATATATTTTTGAGTCATGTTCATCTTCATTTATTAATCTCTCCATAAATAAAGACATAAAGAAATTGATCTCATCGTCATTAATTATTTTTTACTTTTTTGTGTCTTTATCTCTTTAAATGGAATAAATAGATAAAGTTATTAATGGGAACGAACTTAACCCCCACATACTTTTTTGTCTATCTATTATCAAATTGCACTTTCCATTTACTTTTGGAAAATGGAGAACATCTTAACTCTATTTTCCGGTCAAATAGTTTAATGAGGACACTCACACATATTAAGTTCAAAGAAGTAGATAATTTAAAATTCGAACACTGACTAATGTTTCTTAATTAAAATGTAATTTATATGTTTGCCGTAAAAGTGATGTGTAAGTAAATCAAATACTTGGTAGAAATGTGTAAAAAAAATGTTAATTAATAAGAGAAGAATGTGTAAAAAAAAAAAAAAAAAATATGTTAGAGAGTGTGATACTACTATAAAAAAATATTTATAAAAAATATACACAAATATTTGTATGTGGAGATATAACATCCCGTATAATTCTTTCAAAAGAAAAACATCCCGTATAATTTTCTAGAATTTTATACATGATGTTACAATTTATATTGGATAATTAAATAAATTTAGTCGAATTATAGGATAATTTTAAGTCTTGTCTTATTTTTTGCTTTCAATAATGTTCTTTCTTCTTCACTTTTTTACTAGTTGCCACTAGGTGAAAGGATTTATTATAATGTCCCTCTTTTAATTTTTCAATTAATAAACATTTTCCTTGAAATTAAATAGGACAATTCTAATTAATTTTCTTCTTCATTGGTAATAAAAATAGGGCATGTTGCACGAGATATGATTGATTTTTATTTTTTAAAAGGTGCCGTGGTATGATTGAAGTTCATGTCCTCTTTTTTTTGGTGGTGTGAAGTTCATGTCCTCCAAAAAAATATTGACACTCAACTATTTAGAAAATAAAAAATATATAATTCAGTTGATTTTATTTAATTAATTTTTTAATCATTTTGATAGAGTCCCGTGAAATCAAATGAGTGGCTAAGATTATACCGACTCTCCAATCATTATAATGGATCTACTCTCAAACGGAATTAGACCACTAGCTCACTCTCAACCAAAACAACTAGGTTACTCCTCCGATTGATTATGAAATTCTAAAAACTAATCATCTTTCAATAGGTTTGACCCTTTTAAAATAATTCAAGTAAAGAAAATCTTTAAAAATAAAATTCTCATTTTCCAAACAATAAATTAAAGTTACTAACTCGAGAAATATCAATTATTAAATTTATGATAAAGTAAAAACTCTTCCCTTATTTTTGTCAATGTAAAATTAAACCAATGATTCAAAAGTGTTTAGATCGATGTATTTTCTAACTTAATTAAGATTTCAAGTTTGAATTGAACTTTAAATCTCTTTATTTAAATCACATATGACTCGAGCTCGATTATCTTTATATTATGAAGATATTTGATTTTAAAATAAATAAAAAAGTGTATGATTGTGTGGGACGCTCCTTTTTGATGAATTAAAAGAAGAAAAGAGAGAGATGAACTGAATTATAGAAGAATAGAGAAAATAAATAGTATAATATTGGGAAGAAACAAACCAGGGTCTATGAGTTCACTAACAAGCTGAATCTGTATCCCTTGACCAACACCATTGATGAAATACTCCAACTGATCCTCAAAATCCTCAACCACACTACCTTTCATTTTCTTTCTTATCATCACCACTGCTTTCACCTCTATCATTTCACCGTTGCTTCTGCCACCACTCGAGCTACTTTGTAACGAGCCATTGCTCACTTTACTGTCCACCGGAGACGACGTCGTAGTCTTGCTGTCTCCGCCGCTGATCACTGCTTGAACTTGAACGCTCTGCCGTTCAGATGACCGTGAAATGATTCTTCTCCGGTGCCTCTTATCGGAGAACACTGACGGCGATCGGAGGAGTAAAGGATTAGACTTCACTGCGAACATGTTGACAATGCGCAGTGTCTCTTAAAACAAATAATACGTAGTAATATGCTTTCTATCAAAGAAAATAATGCATATTAATGCTACTTAAACGACGTCGTCCGGAAGTTCGGAAGCTTTATTTTATAATTATAAAATGCCAATTTTAATTTTTATTTCATGTTTTTAAAAGTATTTCATATCAGTAAAAATTAATTTTAGAGTAAAAAATGAAAGTAAAGTATTTTTTTATAACTATGGATGAAAGTACACGCATCCATTAGAAAATGTAAATCAAAATAAAAACAAACACTTCTTAATGATAGTTTCCACTCGTAGAAAATGAAATGCATAAAAAAAAAACAAAGTTGAAATTTATTTATTCATTTTTTAAAAGTTTCATGCTTTTATACGAGGCAAAATTATTTTTATCATCCTTTAATTTATTTTCAGATAATGATTTCAATATTTATCTTTTATACACATCAATTTTGCTCTTTTTGATCAGTTTGCATATCAATTTTCAACCATCAAATCTAAAATTTACATGAAATATGAAAGAACGACCAGAGACTTGAACACTAAGAGCTTATGTCAAAATAAAACTATGAATTTGAATTTTAAAAATTCATATGCAATTGATCAAAAAGACTAAAATAACATAAATAAATAAATGAAGAAATCTTTAACTAAAAGTCAGGTAAGAAACGACGATAATGATTTTGCCTTTATCTAAAGGTAAGAAACAAACTATTTGAATATACAATAATAATTTCATCGTAAATTCAAATAAAATTAATTTTTGATGAATTTTATATAACAATAACATCCATTCATGATATGTAGAGGTTGGAGTTCTAACATTAAGATTTCTCATATTTAAGGTGTGTGTGACTTCAACTAATAGACAATTTAAAAAAATATTATATCAGATTAGTGTGTTTCATAACTAAGATAAGAGAAAATAATCGTTAAACAAATTAGAACCATATATACTCATCTCTTTCAATATTTGGTCCACTTAAGGGATAATGAATTTTTTTGTCCGGAGTAAACGTGATTTTCTTGCTTTGTCTGTCATGATTGTCCTTCCAGTTCCACAACAAGTTTTTGTAGATGCTAAAGAGTACTTTCCATTGTCTTTTAATGGTGTGATGGTATAATTATTGTGACATATGAGAAGGGAAAATGGACTCCCATCCAATGGACAAAAACGTGAGAATCGCCTGGACCACAAGCACGAGCACTAATAGAAGGACTTGTTTCTAATAATTGGAGGAAAGATAAACAGCTCTTTTTAGACATTACGAAATGAGTCAAATCGATCAGAATGAAACATAATATGATAGAGTAAAATTGAGCCGAGCAAATATTTTAAACTGCGGAATTGAATGAATGAAACGATGAGTTTAAGCGGGATGGAGCAAAGCATAACATGAAATTTTTATGAATGGAACGATGAGTTTAAATCATATTTTTTTATGAATGTACCAATGAGTTTAAATCATATTTATATGGCATGAATTTATAATATTTTTTGTTTGTGAATTTATAAGTTATACTAAATTAATTCTTATGAAAAATCAAAATATGAAATTTTTTATACGAATTTTGTTTTAAAAATGAATAAAATTTTGTATTAATAAAACAATTAGATACTTAAGCAAATAGGACATACAAGTCTAAAACTGATAGCAAATATGTGGTTAGAAAATTATATTTCCATAAAGAAAAAATAAGCTGTAATGCTCACTAATTGAATGCATCTACTAATCAACATACTTACATTGCATCTTCAGTTGAAAACGACTTTGAAAACTACATTGATGAACAATCGAACATATTGCCAAGTCTGTCTCTGTTAGCCAACAAAAGCACTAGCAACCATTCCCATCAACTTAATGGGAAATTCAAATGTGAAACTTACTTACAAAAAGATAGACCATATAAGCGTGTGAAGAAACAAAAATGTTTTTGAGAAAATAATAATAAATAGTGACAGAACTGTTTATTAATAAAATAAAAAACAAAGTAATTCATGATTCCAATTCAATCCTCCTAAATTGAAAGGGAACAATATTGAGGAGAAGTGGTGGGATATTTCATTTCATCATACTTTGGATAAGAGAAATGAAACTTGTAAGGCTCATTGTATTTCAACTTTTGGAACAATAATTTTTGTGTCAATACCAATATTTCTTTCTATATTTTGGTTGTCTCACAAGTTGACATAAAAAATGGTTGTTCAAATAACATATCTCTTTTAGATAATTCAAACGATGAAATACTTCAAGTCAACGTCAGACTTGATCACCAATGTGTCTAATATAAGGATTTCCACCCTCATGCAACTTTGATTTCTCTCATTAGGAAGTTCATCTATCTTCTTTAGTTGGTTTCCTTGAATCATACTATAAGAGAATGCAACGAGTGTACCGATTGGTTGGCCATGTTTGATGTAAAGAATGTCGACATCATGAGTTGTGGAATTCCCCTTCTACAAAGCTAGATCTTGTCTTGCTTGTTGACGCATTTGGGGTGTTTAGGCAACGAGTTACTTAGTTTTCCTTTTCTTTCCCTTTGATTAAAATTTCAAAAATAATTAAATACTTGTCAATTTAAAAGTGTTATATTTTGGAGATACTCACAAATTTTACATTTAGAGTTTAAAGCTAGCGAAAAAGACTAATATAACGAACATATATGTGTTAAAAATTGGCTAAATATTGATGTTGAAGTTTCTGCAAAATTAAGGTACGGTTTAGAAAATCGTGACACGATTTTAGATCAGGTTTAGTATTGTATTATGTATGGAGCTCCAAATCATGGCACGGCCCAAGCAAATTGTGGAGCGATTTTGCCTCGGTCATTTTCTATATAAAGCTTCATTCTTCAATTTTTTTTAGCGTGCTTCAAGAGAGAGAATTTTGGTAAACCAAATTAGGTAACTTTAGGACTGAGAGTCTTTTGTAAGAGGTTCTTTGGATTGGGAAACACTTCACAAACACCTTGGATAGTGAGATTTCATTAGAGAAATGATCAAAAAGCTTTCTTTATTGTTTTCTCTTGGGATTCATTGTGGATTTGATCTTCACTGCTTATGATTTTATACATATCAAGGATTACTTACACATGAATAGAAAGCAAGCGGGCAACAAGCTGCGCCGCTAGGTCTTTTTGGATGACAAAATCAATCCTTGTAAACACAACATTCATGGACCTAGGAGACATGACATTGATATGCATGACTCTTTGAACTTTATATAGAAGGTCAACAGTCTATGGTGCTAGAAACTGAAAGTGTCGAAAGCAAATGGTATAAAAGCATGTTGATTTGATTGACTTGAAAAATGGGTCGAATTGAAAAATGGGTCGAAATTAGGATTTGTTCTTGGTGATCTTGTAAGCTAATTTCTTGTTACTTCTTTGTACCGCTCATTTCATAGTGGATTGGAGAGCTGCTCTGTCCCTCAGATATAGGATGTATTTGTCTGAACTGGCTAAACAAATATTGGTGTGTTAATCTCTCTTCTTTCTTATCTTTGTTGCTTTAGTTATATTTATTGTGTTGTTTCACTCTTAAATCAAGGTCTCTTTGTTATTGTTACTGCATCATCTTCAACACAGCTTAATTTAATTTAAGCCTAATAATGTTATAGAACCAAAATAACACAGAGTGGAAGTTTCGACGTATCCAAATTCATTAGAACAGGAATACGGGAAATCGGGAACTATGAGTAATGGGGGAACAATGGTGGCCCGAGAGCATGTGAGAACCACAACATCTGCAGTACATGTGTAGTTTTCTGGGTCCACAGTCTACACTTATTTTAGGGAAGGGAGTCCAATGAGTTTCATTTCTAGTTTGGTGAGCTTCCTAATATTGCACACACCTTCCTAAATTTGTTTCGTGAAGTTCATTCTATTAAAGGGAAAATGATTTATGTTCGGATGCATTGATGAAAAAAATGAGTTAAACAATAAATTTGGGTATAAAAATAAATTCTAAAATTGAAAGATACAAATTTTAACTTTAAATATAATCAATTGCAGAAACAATAAATTTTATTTGAAAACAACCAAACATTGCATGTTATGATAGTTAACTTTCCCACCTGCAAATGGAGGCATGCAAATGCAGCGTTCTAGATAGATAGTATCTCATTGTTTATATAATCGATTATTTGCTAAGAATTATTGTGGTTCAATCTAATTGTTATACATGTGGTTCAATCTGAGTTAGCCAAAAGAAGAAAAACCAATAGGGACCGCTTTAAACCCATGCAGGTGCAACCATGTGAGTTGGTGAGAAGATACAAGTATTCGCTAACTATTATACCTTTATCCAAAAATGAAGATAATAAGAGTACATGTAAGAAAATGAGAAAGCTTGACTTTTTAAAACAGGGGTACTTTTGCATGCCACTAAATTCTTACCAACCAATGCTCATATGTAAATCCATAGACCATGAAGTATTCATGAAATTTGCAAACATGTTTTTTCAAGGGAATATCACATGTAGTTCTTGCATTTCATTTTCCCTTGCATGTTTTGGCCGAGATTGCCATAGGCTCACTACTAGTGTGTTTGGTTTAACGTTAAAGCCTGTTTTCTCACGTTTGAAACCAATTTTACCCCGACTCTCTTAAGCTCAAATTTCTAGCTTCTCTATAAATGTATGTTTTTTTTACTTTCCCACCGCTGGAGCAAACAGACACTACAAGAAATCTGCCACTGCTGCTAAAGAGTGAAAGCAACATAACTTAACTGGGTTTTATAAGAATTTACCCACTGCTGCTAGCAATCCACTGGTGTATATTAGGGACATCTTTTGTCTAATCATATATATGCTGCAAACATGAAAAGATTATGATAAGGAAAAAATCCACACATCCAATAACCATAGAATAAAATATGTAACATTCCAACGGGTGAATAAACATGATATGAGAACTAAGAGAAAGATTTCATCTTGTTTCATTCATATACATAATTATTATTTTGAACTTCAAATACAAACTCAGCTAGGTAACTATCTCAATCTAAATGGGCTCGCCACCAAACAAATAAATAATACTTTTATAGTGCCACTCGGAGATAAATATCTCAATCTGATGTCTGTTATGGCAATTGCATTTCAAAACCCCTCAGAATTGTTTGACATTTAGTTCCAAGGGAACTTGTTGACGTTGTTCTCTTTCTTTGTCTTCCACTTTGTCCTTTTACTACTCCTCTCTGGGTAAATTTACGTGACAAGTGGGGATAGGCAAAAGGTATAATATACATTCAACCATTCAACAAATATCAGAATGGTACAATGCTCAGTCTCAGGTATTCTGTGCTAAATCTTCTGATGTTGGTAAGAGACAGTTGCATCATGATGAAGCAGAGATAATATCAGAGCACATAAAAGGAACGAGATGTGGAAAAGAGAAATGTAAGCTAATTCGAATCCCCATTTTCCGGAAACTTTTACCAACTACTTTGTCCCTCAACAAGCCAATATTACCATCTCCACAGGTATAAAAGTTCTCACTTGTTGACTTTACGAGCAAGAAATCGTTCTCTGGCGGCTTGTATTCTACTTTGACTATCATCTGCAGCAGCAGCAACCTCAACATTCTTCTTGGGCAAATTTGGAATATTTCTCTCAGATTCCTCCTCAACATGATCCATGTCACCACCACTACAGACAGAGGAATTAAAGTCAGCATTGATCACAACCCCATCCCCACCTTCCACCCCAAATAAAGAAGAAAAAATTGCCATCTGGAACATTAAACATATTGCATATATCTCGAAGGAACATGAAGTGATTTGGACGAAAGAATTTTTCTGCTATATGTTCAAATTTATAATGCCAAGAGAGTTACCTTAATTTGTACACATTTAAGGTATTAAGCTTGTTAATGATGGGTATAACCCATTTCATCTCAACGGAACATACATTTCTCATGAAGGGTCGTGGTGTTGCAATTAGCTCATGGTATACAACATAGTCTGGAAACTTCCCAAATTCATCAGAGCTCAATGCAGATGATGGATGTACCTGGTACAGAAGATTCAGGTAAGTCAGGTCTCTGCAAACAAAGCATTTAGTTGGAATTGCAAATATTAGCTACTTTCACCATTCGGTGATAGAAGCCCTTTCTTTTTTGTTGTGTTTTGTGTTGCATTTCAGCAATTGTCACTCCTTCAATATGGATTTCAGTAAAATAATCCGTGGGAGATATTATATTAAACAACATGAAACAGAGGTACAGATAAATGTAATGGTTACACGCAATAATAAGTGACTATAAAACTTCAATTACCTGGACTACTTGGCCTTGGAAACCCAGGGTTCGATAACCATTATGATGCATCTTTCTTTCAGCCAGCTGATTCGCATAGCCCACACATAGAGCCTTCCTCAAATTTCGATAATCCCTCCGGAACTCTTCCCCTTTCCCATTTGTTCTTATACCCAACGGTTCTATTGCAAAGTTAAGAAAATATATGTAAGTGGGAGAGGAACAAACATGTGTGATAACTAGCTGGAAGACTCACAAATTTGAATGAAAAAAATGGGAAAAGAAATGTTAAAAGATAAAGCAATTTTTCCCCACAGTTTAATTCTACATTTTATTCTCTTTTTCGGATGCTGTTAACTGTAATTTTGTCAAAAGATATACTCTTGCAACTGCATGATAAAGAACAATGATTTGTACTGTTATAAGTTAAAATTGAATATTGCCGTGTAAATTATTTGACCGCAAGAGCTTTAAACCCTATACACAAGAAAAAATAACAAAGTTCTTCTCATGGTGGCAATGCTTTATTGTCAAATCATATAACTTAGTTTTATGAGAAGTGCGAGTTTTATTATTGTTCACTCTTATTTATCATATGGTTTGCAGCTGAAAATAAATCCTATACACTGCAGAGCATGTCATGCTTGGCAACTCTCCCCTGTAAACTTCCTCCCATTAATGATATCGGTGCCGGGAAATTAACCATCATAATTCGTAACATCCAAAAACATCAATCAATAGTATTTAATAATTAATATACTTATCCAACCACAACTAATTCTTACAAAATTACTTTTTGATGAATACTATCACATGTCAAGCTCAATCTGCTAAAAACATTTCAAAATTAATTCTATACAACTTAACCAAACTAGGACATATCTAACACAAGAACGATGAAGGAATTATATTATGCCCCATGTTAATTTCACAGTTCACTTTGATTCTTGGCTTCGATTTAAAATGAGAGAATTTCACAGTCCACTTTTACTCTAAACTTCTTTTTTTTATTAAATTTTTTTACTGAGATGGATTAACAGGCATATGAACGTGCCAAAAATAAGATGGTTCTTTTTGCTACCAACATTTCCACTGCATTTGGAAGCGCATTCTTAATTTCATAAATGAAAATACAAACCTTTAGCGATTTTCTGCATTATCTGAGATAACTGCTTACGGACATCTCTGGCAAACGACATTCCTCGCACCTTCATTCAGTTGATCCCAGAACAATTACATATATTATGCATTGAACAAATATAAAGTATATAAATGTGTCTGTGCACGGTTACGCATATCACTTCATATCTTAGTAGGGTATGAAAATTAGTAAATAAAAATGCAAGTAGGCATGCTCATCAAGAACAAAAAATGAATATGTTTCTTTCCCAGTAACCCATGAGATTATTTCTTTTAGGGTCTGTTTGGGAGGGGGTTTTTGGAGGGCTAGGACTATTTTAAATGTATTGAAAGAATACCATGATATATGATCAAATAGCAATTCAATCACACTTCATTCATTTTTAGAAACATTTTACATCTTGCTTAATTTAGAAGGAAAACAAGTCCTCCCCAATACCCCCCTTCCAAACAGACCCTTAAGGATATAGCATCTGAATTGAGCGTGAATATACATTCAACAAGGATATTATAGCCTTCTAACCTAGGTTGTCAACATCGGGTAGCAGCTGGCCTTGAAACTAGAATAGTGGAATACTCTATCGCACATTGCAGCTCAGGCTCTAGCAGCAAGGTGAGATGGCTGCAAAGGTGGTCCAAATGGCCGTCGCAAGGCTGGGTGGCTGGTTGTAGAGCTTCAGACTCTGAAGGTGAGAAGAAAGTGAGTCCAGGGTTGTTTTTGGACTCTCGTCTCGACCCTGATCGACACAATAGCGCCAAAAGACCCCAGCCCCGTCTCTGTAGTGTTATGTAGTCAACGGTGGATAGCGGGTAGCGCCGCAAAGTCGAAGCTTACTAACAACACAAAAATATATACCATACACAAAAGCTAAAATATAGAAGAATACACGACATTTAAAGACATATTCATAACTAAGAGGAGTGCTAAGAACACTCTTTGGTTAAATCAATGTGGGTCCCAGATTTTGGAAATGGATCCCACACAAAGTGGTAGGACCCACGTTGATTTAGGAAATAAAAAAATCAATGTGGGTCCCACACAAAGTGGCAAGACCCACGTTGATTTTAGTCGATAAAAGAGTGAGTGTTAGAGAGTGTCAAGAAGAGAGGGTTCTTTCTTAGCATGTCTTTCATAACTAATTACCAAAGTTCATTGCTGCCAATATTCAAACCCACCATGAAGGCACGACTTTTAGCCTCCAAGGCTTAAATAACTCATATAAGCATTTAAAATAAACAATACAAGTGATTCTTTTAATGGACCCACTATATCCAAGGTGAGGAGGGGAGACAAAGCAGCACAAGGTAGGGAAAGAAGTTGAATCTGTATCGGAGGAGAAATAATGATAAAACCCAAGAGTGCCCTATTTTGCTGCCATTGAGAATTTTAGGGTGAAATGACCAAAAAGTCCAATAAAATATAGAATTTTACAAGAGATTTAGTGTAGTGGTAGCTGCATCAGCTATACGGCAACTATCAAACCATTATTTCGCCGTTATTTGTGGAGCAGCAGCCACTACTCAAAACCGCAGTGCAATGGGATTTTGTGTAGCTCCTAGGGGCCTCTATAATGTCCCTTTCTTAAGGATATTTTGGGGTTTTTGAGGTGCCTCTCCTGGTCAGGCCATGCAGCATCACTATTGGCTGCGATTTCTGGCCGTGATAGTGACTACCATGGCTGCACCTCCAATATGTGACACCAGGGTTGTAGAATCGCACCCACCAGATGCTCCGCACGGCTATGCACAACAGTGCCACGTTTGACAACCTACCTTCTAACTAAATAAATATTTTAACAAACTTCAATCCAAGAGTTTTGTCACATATTTATACATTTGATCATAGAAATGCCAGAATGCATGTCGGTACCTGCAAGCCATGATCTTTGCACCAACCAATGTCATAATCAGTTTGATGCCAACGCTCGAATATCTGCAGTAATTGGATGTGGTCACCCAAGCCAGAACCATCAGGAAGGTTAGATATTGGACGTTTCCTCTTTTTCTCAGTTTTGCTGCACATAAAATGAATGTTGTAACCACATAGTCCTTGCCAATGTATAGATGTACAAACCTCAAGAAAACAAAAGATCTACGTCATTTGTATATTTTGGGCTTTTATATTTTGTTCGGTGGATTTATAGTAGCTATATTCAGTGCTTGTTTGCACGGAATGCTAACATCGTTCACCTTAAAGGGGAAGTTAGCATGAACATTTGAAATTGGACCAAACCACGTAACCTGCACCTTTCCTTTCAAGAGTAGACGAGACTTGAGGGTATTTAAGTCATCTAAAAAAATCAATTGATATGTTTTTTATTCCTTTCCAAATTATTTAGCATGCTTGACTTGATGTTATTAAGAGAGTGTGACTATATGAGAGCATGAAAGATATTGTAACCACACGTTTTTTGATAAAAGGAGGTAACTTTTTCAGTCTAATTGAAAATGTGAACACTAACCTCTGCCCTGGTAGCAATGCAGTTTCAGATGATAACATGGCAGCAACAGTCAAAGCCTCAGTTAAGCAACCATAATCGTTTGCTTCCATTAAAGTTCTTGACAGGGATGGTTCTAACGGAAGCTCTGCATAGAATTGAGAAACAACTCAGGGAACCAAGAAAAGTACTCGTCCTTAATATTCAGATTAGGAAAATGCATGGATAAAAAAAGAACAAGTTTTATGGTCACAACTGAGAATAACTTTCCTCATCGAGCCTGGAAAGAAACACACTTCCATGAACATAATAATGATAGAAAAAAAGTATAATAGTAAAGGCTCTAATCAAGACTAGCGGAAAGACGGGCACGGCGGTGTCTGTCTGTCCGATTTTCTTGCTGCGCTTCATTGTATATTGCATGTGTGTGTGTATCATTATTGTTTTATTGTATAATTTTTAATTTAATTTAATTCGATTGTTTCAGTTTCAAAATATCTATGGTATATGACTTGTCTAAACTTCAGTTACAACACTCATGTGGTATTTTTTTTTTTTTTA
>Ga0228710_1000916_pt1 | contig 41720 bp, 15 predicted proteins | sample MedpolnodulmetaG_FD_177995 | JGI IMG/M metagenome (GOLD analysis project Ga0228710, IMG submission 177995) | Root nodule microbial communities from Medicago polymorpha collected in Santa Monica, California, United States - pink nodules | ecosystem: Host-associated > Plants > Roots > Nodule... | reverse complement strand
TGAAACTAATTTTGCAAGAATAAAGGTTGAGATTAATAAGGCGTGAAACTTGTTAGGATTAGAGTTCCTTGATCAAGCATCACACATAACCTAAAGATCATACATGGATTCTAGTTTTTTCTTTGATATTATCATGTATCCCTCGACAATATCATTCGTGTCCAAATAATATTGTGACTTCAATTGTATCATTTAATCGTCGATGTCTCAAACTATTGAACGATCCAAGAGTCGGTCTTATCATTTAATCGACGATTTCTCAATCTATTAAATGATAAGAAAGCTTTAAGTTTGGATACAAGAAGTGATTATCTAAACATTAATTCCATGTCTAGAATTCATTTTTGGATAGATGATTATTCTAAACCTAGACTCAAAAGTATTTTTCGATCACAATTAAATCAAACATAAACAATAAAGTGCAAGAATAATCTCAATATCAAATCAAATGCTAGAACCATATATTTAAAGATCAAAAGATTACATGTTTAGCTAAGATCAAGTACCTCTAATCCCAACAATGGAGATTTAGCTACTTATTGTCATGGAAGCTTTGCAAGAATGAATTGAAAGAGAAGGATTCATTACAACTTTGTGATCTCTCAACAAATGAGGAAGAACCCACCTTCTATCACTCTCACTCTATGAAGAACAAGCCCTATTTCTCTCTTTAAAACTGTTACAAGATATTATATGAGATTCTAAGATATCTTAAGTGAAATGATCAAGTGGGCTTTTATAGAAATTTTGATATGCATCAACTCACCTCGCAAGTAACTTCATTCGCCTTGGCGAGTTGAGGTTTCTTCACCAGTGGGTTTGTGCCACGTCACCTCTGAGGAGTTTTAGCCTCCCTAACTCACATCGCGAGTAAATGCACTCGCCACTGCGAGTTGCTCGCCTTTCATTCGCCTTTGCAAGTTGAGGGCGTGTAAAAATTGGTGCTCCCTGAAATTACTCGCCTTTGGGGCTCGCCTTTCACTCGCCATTGCGAGTTCACTCGCCACCTTCTCGCCTTTGCGTGTTGAGGGCGAGTGGTTTCTTGTACTCTCTAGAACTTGCTCGCCTCTGACTCGCCTTTGATCACCTTTTACTCGCCATGGCGAGTTAGCCTTTGTACTTCTTCTTTGTTTTTCTTCTTTGCTTAGTGTCTTGAGTTAAATTCCTGCACAAATGGGTAAAGTAAGACAAATAAAGCGTAATAGGGTATTTATCACTTATCTCTCGGCTTTTCCCTTAATAACTTGTAAAACAAGCGTGCCTTAATTATACAATCAAAATATTACTTTCTGGCACTTATCAATTCTCCATTAACATGGACCAGTGATCATAGAAACCATCAAACTTGGGAATTGCAGGCTAAAGAAACGAGGAGGATTCCGTCATTGTTGAAATTGTAGAGAAAAATGCTTGACAAAGAAGAAAGATCAAAGGAAGAAGATGACCGGAGACGTCGTAACAAACTTTGTCACCACCGTAACTAACTGTGTCACCACCGTAACCAATTCTCACCACCGTAACAAACTTGACTCCGTTGTTATCTTTCTAATTCGTTCTCTCCAAATGAAACTTCGTTTATCTATTTGGAGAAAAGTACTCACAGGACCCCTTTAGGCTCCTGATACCACTTGTTAGAATGTGGTAATTCACTCATCAGTTATTTCTCATAGTGTTTGGCATATATATAGCCCGTGATACAAACTTGTGACTCAAGTAAACAACACTTAACATAATTATGGTCTCTAACAAAAATTGAAAAGAGACAATTTAGTCTTTATAGCTAATCTAAATTCATGAACTGTACATTTTTGCTTGAAAACACATGAACCTCCAATGAAGTAATTTATTTGTCTAAAATTATAAATCATTTGACAATTTCACATAGATTAATATACATACATATATGAATAGTTAATTTTGTTTGGGAATTTCATTAACGACATTTAAAACAAAATTAAAAGAATTGAAAAATTCGAGTAGTGAATAGTAAAAAATATGATAGAAAAAAATAAATAATGTTTCATTGATTTTGTAAAGTAATGTAAGTTGAGACATTTTTTTTTTTTGCAAAGTGTATAGAAAAAGAGAGTAATAAAGGGTCAAGTTTTGTGTGCATTGATATAAATGAATGATCATGCTAACGAATGTCCTTAGAAAATTAATTACGGTATTCATAAAATAAAATTTTATCAATGTAATAATCACACCACATTTTTATACAAACTTGCTTCTTTTATTTCTTCAAACAATACCCTAACATGCATTCTTCATAAAAGAAATATCCCATATTTTAAAACATCCATCAAGGAGGATATTGATGTCGAAGAAGCATTCCCTTTCACCAAGGTCAAGTCCAGTTCTTGGTAAACAACGGGAAGTTCCACCACTGATATCTTAACTTGACAAGAATACAATTATTCAAAAAGCTTAATACATCATACATACTAAGTAATCATCGAACATTATGCAGCAATGACTTATTTAATCATAGATTGAAGTAGTGGTCTATTTCATTTATGCATCATATTTAGTGGCACTTGGTCTGGATTCAAAATCCTTTGTGAATTCAACATGAATATTGTTGTCTCCATAAGCTGAAACGTTAAGTCTTGCCTTAAAATCTTTGGTAACGTTCTTCTTTTCCATAACATCAATGTCATTGTTTTCATATGCTGAAACGTTGGGTCTTGGTTCAAAATCTTTATTGGCTCCTTTATTTTCTGTAACATCGATATTATTGTCTCCATATGTTGAAACGTTTGGTCTTGGTTCAAAATCTTTATTGGCTTCTTTATTTTCCTTAACATCAATATCATTATCTCCATAAGCTGAAACATTGGGTCTTGGTTCAAAATCTTTATTGACTCCTTTATTTTCTGTGACATCAATATTATTGTCTCCATATGCTGAAACGTTTGGTCTTGGTTCAAAATCTTTATTGGCTCCTTTATTTTCCTTAACATCAATACCAATGTCTCCATAAGCTGAAACATTGGGTCTTGGTTTGAAATCTTTAACAACTTTCTTCTTTCCCTTAATTTCAACACCATTGTCTCCATATGCTGAAACATTGGGTCTTGGTTCAAAATCTTTAACGATTTCCTTCTTTTTCTTAGCATCAATATCATTGTCTCCATAAGCTGAAACATTTGGTCTTGGTTCAAAATCTTTAATAACTCCCTTCTTTTCCTTAGCATCGATTTCATTTGCTCCATAAACTGAAACATTAGGTCTTGGTTCAAAGTCTTTGACGACCCTCTTCTTTTCCTCAACATTAATGTCATTATCTTCATATTTTGAAACATTGGGTCTTGGTTCAAAATTTTCAGTGACTCCCTTCTTTCTCTTAGCACGGATGATGTCATTGTCTATGGTGACTTGTGTGTCTATTATAAGTGGCTCTTCACAATCATGTTTAAAACCTTTGAAAGACTGCTTCGGAGTCTTGAAATTCTTTTTCGTCTCGGTGTAAAGAAGCCCTTGAATTTCTTTTCGCATGTCTTGATCTTTCATGACTAGTTTTTGATATTGTCCTAAATCTTTTCTTGATTCTACAATTGCTACAAACTTTATCGCAAAAGAAGAAATGAATAAGACATGAGAAAAAGTAATGGTCCATATGCACAGTTGTATAGCTTTGTTTTTTAATATAGAATCGTTTAAAAAAAATATATATTTCCTAACCAAAAAGGAAAAAAAATGTGGAAGTTGAACATAAGAAATTTTTTATTTCCATAAGCATTTTTTTTAAGGATATGGATCATATTGAACATCGTAATAAGTGTTGGAGTTGAGATAAAATGTGGAAGCCTTTTCTAAGCAGCAAGCCACCATATTGACTTGTATCCTAATAAATTGGATCCTAAAATTTGGAAAATCATTGATAATTGTTTTATGTTCCTTAAGAATGCCCAATTTTCTCAAACCGGTGAAGGTAGATCTTCTTATTTGGAACATGTCAACCATAGTCTATTGTTCTTTCTCTGACAGTAACTTCAAGAATATTAGAGATGGTTGATCTACATATTTTTAAAATAATCCCTAATTGAGATATTCTTTTAAGGATTCATTTTCTCATGTTGTTTTAAGTTTCTATTCAATAAGAAGCAAAAGTGATTAAAATGACTCTCAGAGAGAAATTTAGGTGGGTTGATCTTAATTGGAGGATATATCCTTTTGAGTGGGAGCTTGTGATTTTAAGAGAGATAAATGAAACATATAATAAACTTTTAAATGGAATAAGTAAATATCAATTATAAGATGACATTAATCAATGTCATATTTATATAATATTTATGTGTTTTTTTATTTTTATTTTGCTATTGGTCAGGTCCCCAACACTCACTTGAATGTTTTGAAAGGAAAAAAAAACACACTCACTCAAGTAAATAACCAATGTGACTCCGTATACGTATGGCTAATTAGCTCAAATAAGAACTTTTTTGTTTGAGATATTTTATAAAATAGTATATGTAAGGATTTCCAACGAGCTTGCTAATCATTTTTTGGTATATCAAAAAAGGTATCCTCCGTGCAATGGACCTAAATATTTATTATCTGTGTCACACTATGTTGGCAGTTTGATAATAATCAAAAATAGATAACTTTTTTTGCAAAGAAATAAATTACATTTAAAAAAAAGGAAATGTTAACTTGTGTTCTTTAAGGCACAAGTTAAGAAGCTAAATATATAATTATTTTTTGAAAATTTTGTATTCAACATTACAAAACTTTAAATATTTATACTTTCAATATAAAATTTATTGTTTGTTTCCTTTTATAGCTCCTTAGCATGACCCCAAAAAAATGTAAAATCTTATTATAATGAAAATTATTTTAAAGACAAGTTTATGATGCACAATATATATACCTATATATAAAGGGGATATATGATTTTTGGATGAATTTTTATCATTCAGTTGTGCCCTTCATTAACTATTCTTATTACAATTTTTCTTTTTTTTTAATTATTATTTATACCTTTAATTAAAAAAGTTGGTTAAATCTCAATATGATATGAACAATTTCACTTTAATAGAAACAATACACGTTGAATCTTTATTTGATTGTGGTATATATACCTATCTATACCTCTATGTGAGGGGTACATGATTTTGGACTGAATTTTTATCTTCTAATTGTACCATTTGGTTAAACTATTCTAATTACAGGTTCATCTTTTTTATTGAATAATACTATTTAAATTTTTAATTAAAAAATCAACTAAATCTCATTTTAATATAAGCATTTCCACTGCAATATGAACAATATAAATAGAATCTTTATCTGATTGAGATATATTACTAAAATTTAATTAAATAGAATCTTTATCTGATTGAGATATATTACTGAAATTTAATAACAAAATAAGATAAAATAAACATACAATTGAGTGCAATACGAAAGCAGAAAAGCAGACAATAACGTTCATTTTGACATTAGTGATTATAAAGAAATCATAAATGATAAAGAAGAATTTAAAATTATTTTATTGATGTAAATTATATTTTCCATAAAATTACTCTAAGAAGTAATCGATTAACTTTCAGTATCCGGAAGAAAAGAAAAAAACTTTCAATGAAGTACTCTAAAAAAAACTTTCCAACAAGAAAATAATTGTTCGATTAAATGTAAAATATCAGAGGTTTTTATTTTGAAGCATTAGAATTTAGAGTGCACTCTACTAATTGAAACCATGAAAAGTAAACCATACCAAGAAAAGCGAGAGGGGCAGTAAAGCAAGAGCAGGTCTCATCTTTGATTTTCAAAAGCCTCTGCAATGGAAGTGGGTGATTCCTATGACTAATAAATCACCTATTTATAGCTACAAGATCAGCAATCATCCTCTAAAAAAATAGTAAAAAATCAGCAATCGTGACAGATAATACGTAACCACGTTTGTCTGCCATGATTGCTGATTTTTAAACACCTAAAACTAATACAACGCTAGAAAAAGAGAGAAATAAAGATATGAAAATGATAACATTTGTCTTAGTGCTTAGGTTAATATAAAAAAAGGAGTAATTATACATATTGAAGTTTTTGTCAAATTACTTATCAAAAATTTGAATTTTTTTTTAATAAATGATTATTATTTGTGAAATCTGAAGGCACCTGTTAACATAACACAAACTAATATTAACACAAACTAATATACTGACATTGTTACCAAATTTTTTTTGTGTATACTAGTTTTACTATTAAAAATATACTTTATCCAGTCGTATTTATAAGCAAAAAACAACTTTTTAGATAACACAAACTAATATACTGACATTGTTACCAAAAAATTTTTGTGTATACTAGTTTTACTGTTAAAAATATACTTTATCCGATCGTATTTATAAGCAAAAAACAACTTTTTAGATTTTTTGAATAACCAATGTATATGACATATATATATATATATATATGTGTATATATATATCATATATATTAATTGTTCAATAAATATAAAAGTTGTTTTTTCTTATAAATGGGATCATAGTAAGAAGATGAAAAAAGAAAATAAAGTGTTGAATGAGTGTAAAAAAATAAAAACATTTAAATATAACTGCTTAATATTAGGCCAGCACTTTGGTTTAAGATTGTAGGTGCGTCATAGGAATGACAACTGGGCAAATCCGGGTGAGTTTTGCTTCAACCACCTCCTCTTACTAAAAAAACAGATCCACTTTGATAATTATTGAGATTTGAAATTGATACTTGTCTGGTGTTTATCACGTGCATTTTGCATCTTTTTTTAAATACTCTCTTCGGTCTCAAATATAAAAAAAAATTCTTTTTTTAGATTCATTGAATAATTAATATATCTGTTTTACAATGTAGATCAGATACATTAACTACTCAATAAACCTAAAAAAAGAATTTTTCTTATATTTGAAACCGGATGGAGTATTGGATTCATTTATTTACTAATGTCAATATTCCTATTGGTTAGTTTATTGAAATTTGGAAGAATAAACACAAGTCTCACATTTGATAGGAGTGTGAATTAAAAAAAAGTGGAAGTCTTATGTATAATAGAAGAAACATATTAATAGTGTTTATATAAAAGGAGAATCACTTTTAAGAGTGTGCCTTGGATACTTATTTTTGTGAACCGAGAATGCTCTAGAAAATATATATCACACGCGCGACAAAGCTGTCTGGCTGGGCTTGGGCCAAAAGATTTTCTTTTTTTATCACCCAAAAATGTTAAATTAATAAATTTTATCATTATCAGATAATGTTTTTCTTAACGAACAAGTTTCATTTAAATCTGATCCAACCAGCAGTTCAAACAAAAGAATCAGCCTTATCCGTTTGGGCACTCCAACTTAAGTTTCAAAATAATCTGATCCCTGTGTTACTTAAACTGATCTAATGAAGTTCATCTCCAAAAAGACTCTGATATTGAAGGAGGATGTGATGCACACTCCATAAATTAGAAAAAATCTTGTTTCGAGTTTTCTTTTAAATAAGGCAGAGTTTACTCAAATCTATAGAAACTGATTTGAACACCATTATTAAAAATGTGTCTTTGTGGGGGAAGGGTACACCATTGATAACATGTTTAAATTAAACGTTGATATGAATAAAATTTATGCTTTTACTTATATGTTGTGTGGTTTTAATATTTAACAGAGAAAGAAGGTTTTGAAGCGGATTAGAGGTATCAAAGGTGCCTTGGCTTATCAAATTTGAGGACAACTACTGATACCAACAGTCTCGTTATAAGTTTGGGTGAAGCAAGGTGATCTTAATACCCTACTCTTTCCATCTCAAGGCTCAAGAAAAAACATTACAATAGGATTGTTACTCTTGAAAAATAGAACGACTCTTAGATTTATGAAGAGGGTGATTAAAAAAAGTTTGTTTTCATTTACTATTAAAATCTTTATCTTGGCTCAGATTATGTTTGGTCTCCTTTCATTACCAATAATAATTATCTTAGCATTATTCAGCATTATAGAACTATGTTGATGATCGGTGACGGATAATGAGGTAACCTCATTGAGGTTCAGGTTGCTTTTGTTGAACTATGGGTAATTTACAAGTCTCCATGCCCAAATGGTACTTTCATCTTATTTTATTCAAAAAGAAATTTGGCTAATCTGAATAAGATCAATGACATAAACATAACTCTAACCACTCTCATTTTTAAGGCTGAAGCTCGTTTTAAAGTGAAACGATTTAGCCTCATCGCTATATGTAATGTTAGCTATAAATTATTTTCAAAGGTTGTAGCACAAATTTTAAGACTTATTTGCAATGATTCTTTCAACAAAAAAAAAAGAAAAAAAAAAGACTTATGTACAAAGATCTAACCACTCTCATTCTTTGTCATTTTAAACGCAAATTTTAAGATAAAATTGTTATCTTTATCTTTCTTTTTTTTTTTGCAAGATGCTATCTTTATCTTCTTAAGTTGTGCTCTTAACACTTATTCCTTAAAAAAAACACTTATTAGCAAGTTTTTTATTTCAAAATAATATATCAAAATGCCACAACTTTATTCATGCATTTTGTGCACAATTTTTTTGTAAAATGCAGCGATGATCTTATTTTAATACTTGAACGAACACAACTACTAGCATAAACTAATATTAAATTAACCATAAAAAAAACCTGATGGGGTTGGCTAGAATTCACTTTTATTTGGATTGTTCGGAATTTGAATCCTAGTCCATGAATAAGTTGAGTGTCCAGGATTCGAACTTTGATCCCTACATACAAATAATAATGTATTATTCTTGCCAACTGAATTATGCTCACGAGTATTGCTACATACCCACGTTAATTAACCTTTAGCCATGGTTCTGTAAAAAAAAAAAAAAAACACCTTTAGCCATAGCAGTTTACGTCGTGGGTGTAGGTGTAATATACATATTCAATTAAAACTGTGGGTATAGGAGCGTGACAAATTAGCACGCACGAGATGTTTCCGTTTTCCTCAATTCATTTTCGTTTTCGTTTTACTTTTCATTTTCTTTTAAATTGTTCAAACTTGGTTAACAATTTTGTGTATGGTATTATTCTATATTTATTTGACTATGGAATTTTTTTGCCTAGTTTCCTAACAACATGCAAGTCCTTTAAATGTTAATTGAGTATCTTTTTGACATGCAAAGTCCTTTAGATGTAGATAATTTTTCTTTTGTAGTTGTTATATAATAGAAAACAAGATAGACATTGATGGTGGGAACTGGAAACACTAGAGTGATACGCTCAAGCACATGAAGCATGAAACACATACAGGGCCAGTGCAGGTTAATTTCAAAAAGAAGGATCGAGTTTGGTGTGGATCGATTGATCTAAAGGAAATATATATCGCCATATTTTAACATCTGCCAAGGAAATTATTAATGTCGAAGAAACATTCCTGTAATCCCCAAAACTATATCCAGTTCTTTGTAAACAAGGGGAAGTTCCATATTAGCAATCTCTTTATAACTTGACAATAATGCAATTATTCAAAAATCTTAATACATCAATAATACATCAATTATTGAAAACATTAATATCACATATTTACTTCAATACTATAGTAATTGACAATCTCCATTTATTTAGGAAATGGAGAGGATCTTCACCCATCATACATATACTAAATAATCATTGAACATGAAGCGGCAATGACTTATTAAGTATGTTACATCACAAATTGAAATAGCATTGTATTTTAATTATTAAATTTATGCATCATATTTAGTGACACTTAGCATGCGTTCGAAATCCTTTGTGAACTCCTCATTTTTCTCAACATCAATGATGTTGTCTTCCTAAGTTGAAACAAGGGGTCTTGGTTCAAAATCTTTGGCAGCTTTCTCTATTTCCTTAGTGTCAACTTCATTGTTTCTGTAAGCTGAAATGTTGGGTCTTGGTTCAAAATTTTTGATGACTTTATTCGTTTTACTATTATCAATGGCATTGTCTTCATAAGCTGAAATATTTGGTCTTGGTTGGAAATCGTCAACTGGTTTCTTCATTTTATTAGCATCAATAACATTGTCTCCATAAGCTAAAATGTTGGGTCTTGGCTCAAAATCGTTGGTGACTTCCTTCTTTTCCTTAACATCAATGTCATTGTCTTCATAAGCTGAAATGTTGGGTCTTGGTTCAAAATCTTTGACTTGTTGTTTCTTCATTTCATCAACATCAATGGCATTGTCTCCATAAGCTGAAATATTTGGTCTTGGTTCAAAATCTTCGATTGGTTTCTTCATTTCATCAGCATCAATGACATTGTCTCCATAAGCTGAAATGTTTGGTCTTGGTTTAAAATCTTTAACGGGTTTCTTCATTTCATCATCATCAATGGCATTGTCTCCATAAGCTGAAATATTTGGTCTTGGTTCAAAATCTTTAGTGTCTCCCTTCTTTTCATTAACATCAATGTCATTGTCACCATAAGTTGAAATGTTGGGTCTTGGTTCAAAATCTTTATATTTTTTAACACCAATGTCATTTTCTCCATAAGCTGAAATGTTGGGTCTTGGTTCAAAATCTTTGACTTGTTGTTTCTTCATTTCATCAACATCAATGGCATTGTCTCCATAAGCTGAAATATTTGGTCTTGGTTCAAAATCTTCGATTGGTTTCTTCATTTCATCAGCATCAATGACATTGTCTCCATAAGCTGAAATGTTTGGTCTTGGTTTAAAATCTTTAACGGGTTTCTTCATTTCATCATCATCAATGGCATTGTCTCCATAAGCTGAAATATTTGGTCTTGGTTCAAAATCTTTAGTGTCTCCCTTCTTTTCATTAACATCAATGTCATTGTCACCATAAGTTGAAATGTTGGGTCTTGGTTCAAAATCTTTATATTTTTTAACATCAATGTCATTTTCTCCATAAGCTGAAATGTTTGGTCTTGGTTGAAAATCTTCATCTGGTTTCTTCATTTTATTATCATCAATGACATTGTCTCCATAAGCTGAAATGTTGGGTCTTGGCTCAAAATCGTTGGTGGCTCCCTTATTTTCCTTAACATCAATGTCATTGTCTCCATAAGCTGAAATGTTGGGTCTTGGTTCAAAATCTTTGACTGGTTTCTTCATTTCATCAGCATCAATGGCATTGTCTCCATAAGCTGAAATATTAGGTCTAGGTTCAAAATCTTTAGTGGCTCCATTCTTTTCCTTTACATCAATGTCATTGTCTCCATAAGCTGAAATGTTGGGCCTTGGCTCAAAGTCTTTGACATCTTGCTTGTTTTTCTTAGTGTTACTGCCCTCATTTTTATATGCTGAAATATTAGGTCTTGGTTCAATATCCTCTTCAAACACTTTCTTTTCTAAGGTCTTGAGATTACTTTTAGTGTTGGCGTTAAGGAGTCCTTGAATTTCTTCTGGCATGTTTTGATCTTTCATGAATAGTTTCCAATATTCTCCTAGATTATTTCTTGATTCTACGATTTCTACAAACTTTATTGTAAAAATAATAATAATAAGCCAAACGAAGAAAGCAATGGTCAAAATAGTGTTTATATATTTAAAAAATTATTGTATTAAGTGTTTCTCCAAAAAGTTTATAATATATATATATATATATATATATATATATGAGGTTGTTAACTTAGACCAACAAAAAAAAACATGAAGATCCAAACTAATAAATATGCATCTTTTCATTTAGACAAGAGGCTTAATTGTTAAGAGGCTTAAATATGCATGAATAATCTTTAAAAAAAAAACAAAATGAAACATATTTGATTCCATAAAATGGTTTATGGAATGAAGCGGGGCATATATTTGGAACACCCAATATGTTTCTTAATTGTTAAGAGGCTTTGACTAAAATGGTTTATTCCATAAAAAAAGCTAAAATGGTTTATAAAATAAATAATTTAATTAAGAAACATGTATCGTTGCTTTAAAAAAAATTGTGATATTTCGATGAAAAAAGGTAATTAGTCTTCTATTCAAAATTGATTTGAATAGTGTTTAGTGAATTTTTTGGTCTAAATGTAATAAATCTAGACTACTAACTTACTCTTTAAGGTTTGTAATACATTTTTTTAACAAAATAAATAAAATTGACAAAACTCCCCTTTATTTTATATTATTTGGTGTTAACTCTCTAGGACTCTGATAATCCGAAGTTCGTCCATTAGGTGAGGAGAGCCTAGCCAAAAAATATTTCACACATGAATCAAACTCATGTTCTCCCAAACAATTTGTCTTTTTGGTGAAGCTCATCAACCATTGATCCGAATTACTTGGTTTAATTATCATTTATTTATAAGTAACTCAAAAATGTGTACATTAAGGGTATCTAGTTTGTTAACTTGCTCGTTAATATTTTTATGTAAAAGCATGTTCACAACCAACCCCATTGCATTTTATTTATGGTTAATGGGTCTTTACCCCTGTAATATAGGTCATTTCCGGTTTTCCCCCTGTAATTTTTTTTTTGATTTACCCTCTGTAAAAAAAAACTTTGATTTACCCCCTAATAGGCCAAACAAAAACCTATTTTATAAACGCACGCTAATAAACATATTCGAGGAGGAAAAATTTGGTGACCCGAGTTCGAACTCAGAAATCTATATAAATGGTCCTCACAACCAAGCCACTAGATCGTAAGTTTGAAGGAAAAAAAATCACTAGGTTGTGACATTAATCATTAACATAATGTATAGTGTTTAATGCTTAAATTTATGATGAAGGGAAACTCTAATGTGTCTCCTTACGACACAAGTTAAGAAGAAGGTAATGATATATTTAATGTTGTAAAAGTTTTAACATTTATATTTTCAATACTAAATTTATTTCATAAATTCTTTTTTATTTTATTAACTTATGTTTTTATGACACAAGTTAATGTAACTTTATAATGAAGAGTACAACTAAACTTAGAATTACTTAGACCATTCATAGTGGGAGGGCTTTCATTGTGAGACTTGGTACCTAATAAATATACTCTCCTTGTGGAGCAAAAGAAAATAGTACATATTAGGGGAAATAGCTTTGTTAATCTCTCTCTCCCTCCCTCCTTGGGACCCACATCTTTTTAACATTAGAATATTAAAAAAGAAGGAGATAAAGTTTTTAATGAAACTCATTTAGCAAAAATAAACTAAGGTGTTCGATTGAAGAGATGAGATGTTTATTAAGTATTATCATTAAAAAATATAAAAATAAGTTATGTGTATAACTCAATCGCACCTATAAATCTAAAAAGGGGTTTCTCTATTGTGAATCATGCTCTTATAGCATTATTGTGCCAAACCCAATGCGAGTCTTATAAGTACAATTAATTCACTTAAATAGGAATATTTTTGTTAGAAATATCTTATTCTAAGGAATTCAACGTGCTTGCTAATTAAATTTTAACACATATCTTAACATGACCCATAAAAATATTCTTAAACCAAAGGTATCATCCGTAACACTAGTTCTAATAATTAAGGTATATAAATATCTATCATTTATGTCATATGCTGGTAGCTTATAATCATTTGAAATAAATAACAATTTTTAGCCAGAGAAGTTTGTGACATATGATAGATGATAAAGAAGAGTTAAAAATGATTTCATGAATGTTAATAAACACAAATTAACCTTCCTAAAAATAACACAAATTAACTTATATTTTCCATAAAATTACTCTAGAAAGTAGTAATCGAATAACTTTCAATATAATTGAAAAAAAACTTTCAGTATAATATCCCTTCCGTAAAAGGAAAAAAAAACTTTTAGTAGAATATATAATACAAATAAATTGTCAACAAAAAATTAATTGTTCAATTAAATATAGTGAAATATTAACTAGTGCTTCTGGAGCACCGGTTAAGAAGCTTAAATAGTACATTTTTATAAAAGTTTGTGTAATCAAAACATTGGAAATTAAAAACTTTTAAATTTTAAAAGAATAATTACTTCATTTAACATGTTTAAAGAGTATCCCGTGAAGATTCGTTAACAAAACCCTTAAATATATTATATATGAGAGTTTATTTTTAAGCATTAGAGTGCACTATATACTAATTGAAACCATGAAAAGTAAAACATACCAAGAAAAGCATGAGAGGCAATAAAGCAAGAGCAGATCTCATCTTAAGAATCAGCAAAAGCCTCTGTACTGTATGTGTCTGACTTTATGTTTGGATGGAAATGGATGATCCCTATAACTAGTGAATCACCTATTTATAGCAATATTATCAACACTCATGAGAGATAGTATGTGAACACGTGTGTCGGTTATTCATAGCACGTGCGTCGGTTATGTCAAACTAATTTCACTACCGATTTCTCACGTTTTAAGTTTAACACTAATCATTCTGTCGAAAAAAAAAGTTTAACACTAATCTTTTCTTAAAGAAAAAAAGATTAACACATCATTTATTAAAAGAAATGATATTTGTACTCTTATTAAAAGATTCACTACTCTTATTAAAAATGAAAAATAAAAAATCCAACACTAATTGATCAACTGACGAAAGGTTTAAGGGGTAGTATATATGATGTCTGAAGTTAAATTAGTCGATTGAAATTAACACCGAAGAGAATTAAACATTAAGAAAAGTATGCTCTAAAGTATCAAATGAACACAAACGGACCGATCCAAGTGATGATGTTCCAGATTTAATTTCATTGTCTTCATTATACACAAAAAAGAGTTTAACAATAATTTATGGTTCTTGCTCACAATGTCTTTAGGACACACTTGTTAAAGATTCAATAAATGAAAACTATTAATAACTTTGTTGTAAAAAAAGTTGCTTTTTGATATTTCAATGTGTTGAATACACAAATTTCAAGATAAATTTTCTATTTTAACTTTCTTATCAAGTGTCCTAAAAGGACTTGTTAGCATTTCTCATAATTTTTTCGTCCTAAACCTCTAAAAAGAAAATTCATTCGTCCTAAAACAACCGACGTCCTTGACAAATCCACATAAGAATAAAAATATTATATAAATGAATAAGAGAGAAGAGTTTTTTATAATTTTTTTTATTATCATGAATTGATGTATTTATCCTTACTAAATGATGTAAATAATATTACTTAAGAGAAACAATTTTTAAAGCAAATGAAGTTCTCTCACTCAGCCCGCAAGTTTTCTCTATCTTAGATGGTTTTTTATGACGACTTTAAATTCTTTCCTTAGTTAAATCTACAATGTTTACCATCCAAGTGGTTCCAAAATTACCACTTTTTTTGTCTAATAGTTTAGCGGCCGAAATTACCTTCTAAGATAAATAAAGTGGGATGTTCGAAATTCAAACTTCAACTCATGTATATTACAATGTATTATAGCTATCAACTGAATTAGAATTAGAGGGATCTTTATTCGTGCATGTGAACAACTCTCTTTTTTTAATTCTTGAACAAATATCATGGCCCCTACTAGAAATTAATATTAAATTAGCAATAAAAATTTAGAAGAAAAAAATATGTTAAAAATTTAGGAATTTTTCATTTCTCTAGTTTTATAATTAAATTTAATGATGGGATTGTTAAATAGATATTTTAATATTCTCAGCTCTACTTTTACTCGTTGGTTCTATTTTTTTTCTGGAATTTTTTTTAAGGAGTAAATATAATGAGAATAAATACCAGTAGATGGATATTTCACAAAGTTGGTATATTGAGTGGTCGATCAATTTTGCTTTACCGAAACTATTGAAATCTTTCAATTATTTGTCTGCTCTTTTTGCGACCATAACCAAATTAGTTTGTTGGCTTGCACAATTAGGCAAATAATTATTAATCACCTAAAAACTAATTTACCGCTGGAAAAAGAAATGTTAAGATACGTCTTTTTTTTTTTTAGCAAAACTAAAATATGTCTTTAGTGTCCATCTTAATATACCAAAAATAAAAATTATGTATTGAAAATTGTGTCAATTTATTTATCAAAAAGTTAGAAATTAATTTTCATAAATAAATACTTATTATTTGTGGAGTCAAAAAATACACGTTAAAGGAGGTGACTGACACCAACGGTGGACATGCTCGATTTAGCTACTTGAGGAGGATTTTCAAGGAGCTTCTTTTGGAGCAATTGGAGGCGGACAATGAGGGTGATGTGGTTCTGGTGCAAAGGTTGCGGGAGCAGGCTCTCTACATATATTTGCTCTACTTGGTGGGTATCACACTCTTCACTGACAAGAACGCCTACCATGTGGATGTTGCTTATCTGAAGTACTTTAGAAACCTGGAGCTTGTGGTTGGTTATGCATGGGGAGCTGATGCACTTGCACACTTGTACAAGGAGCTTAACAATGTCTCCCATTACAATATCAAGCATTTTTCAGGTTACTTGTCTCTGTTGCATGTATAAATAAATTAGTATGTCTCTTTATTCATTTGTACGTATCGATTGTATGTAGATTTACATGTGGTTGTCTTTGTTGCAGACTTAGGTGTATCAGCACTTTAGGGGTATGAGAATCAAGGATGTATGAGGTGGATATCGGGATCGTCAGCATCCACACGCCATGATGTTTGTACCGTTCAGGGGTATGTCTGCTGATGTAAGATTTTTACATGTCATAAAACTATTTACACGTAAGTATAATAGGATCGTGTCCGCAGGGAGTTGCGTATTTCATAAGCGTTTTCACAATATTCATCACGTTAAGTGTTTGGGTATAAATTGTTTGTTTGTGTAAAACTATTGTTCTATTCGACATAAAAGTAAAACGAGAAGAGATAAGGTTATTTCGCTTGGGGTCAGAGACATCAACCAAGCGTAACAGCTGCAATCTCTCGACCAAGTAACGGATTCTAGCTTATTAAACGATATTATCACAATCTCTCAACAATATCATTCGTGTCCAAATGATATCGTTATTTCTAAGGGATCGTTTAAACATCGATTTCCCAAATATTTAAACGATCACAAAGTCGATTGGATAGTTTAATCGACGATTTCCCAACCGATTAAATTACCCAAAAGCATTAAGTTCTAGATTAAAAGTGACTATCAAATATTACCATCCATGTCTAGAGTGATAACTTAAGATAGATTGTTATTCTATTTCTAGATTCAAAAGTATGTGTCCATATCATTTCAAACCTCAATAAAACAGTATATGCAAGAATAACAACAATATTGAATAAATAGCTAGAACCATATATTAAATGATCAAAAGATTACATAATAGCTTGTTTGAATACCTCAAAACCCACAAGGGTAGATGTAGCTACATATGTCTATGATAGCTTTGCAAAGGATGAAGAAAAGATGAAGATTCAATGCCTAGATCCATGATGTCTCAACAAATCTTGGGTTGAATCTACTTCTAACTACCTTGTTTTGTGTTTCTCTCTCAAGAAAATACCATAATCTCTCTCTAAAACCAGAAAAATATCAAAACTATGTAATTATGTGTTGGAAGGAGAAGAGAAAGCTATTTATATGGGCCAGAATCGTGCCAGCACGCTTAAGCGTACAGGGGTCGCTTAAGCGTGCCTCCTGGAAATCTTCCTTTGTCCAATTGGGAACAGCCACGTGTGCCTTATCCACTTGCATCTGATGAAGTTCGCTTGAGCGTGCGGGAAGCGTGCAATCAGCGTACAGGTCTGAGCTCTCGACATTGTGTACGCTTAAGCGTACAACAGGTCGCTTAAGCGTACCAATGAAAGCTTTGATAAGCAAACCATAAGCGTGCAGAAAGCGTACATGAAGGTTTGCTACTGGACCTAGTACGCTTAAGCGTACAAGAGGTCGCTTAAGCGTACTCTCTGAATCTTGGAAGCGTGCTGGCAGCGTACCAATGGCGTGCATGAAGCTGCTCTTGACATTGTGTACGCTTAAGCGTGCAGGGGACGCTTAAGCGTACTGACTTTAGTTCATCAGCTTCTTCCTTGTCCCTTGCTTGTCATTTCCTGCATAAAAAAAGGGGGAAATCAGGCATGTAAAGCATAAATGGTAAAATAACACAATTTGATAGCTTTTCCTTAGATAACTTGCAGAACATGTCACTAAAATGCCTAGATTAACACATAAAATATGTTACTTTTGAGCACTTATCATCTGCACCAGACGAGTACAGAGACGATCTGGATCAGTTGGATCTGGTTGGTGTATTTATGGCCCCATATATTGACCACTGTGATCTATGTTCGTTCAAGTTTGTCAGCATTTACTTAGGATGGCTTAGATACGGTATCCGCAAGGTGAGATATTTGTCGTAGAGGGTGCTTCGCCAGTTTGGGTACATACAGACCATCCTCGAATCATCAAATGACAGTGCAGATGTTCAGATCACCTTAACTCAGATCAGTTGCCGCTACGCGAGCCATGCTGGTCATCAGCTGACCCCTCAGTAGTTGGGGCAACCTGTAATTCAGGGTGTGGAGGCGAACGAGGGCTACGTCAGATTGTTTTATCTCATCTCTCATCCGCGCAGGATTCTTCTAAACCAGGATGTTTATATCCCGAGGCAACCAGAGCAAGAGGCCCTTGATGAGATTGTTGTTTAGGAGGACGGAGAGCAGGGGTACTTGGAGCTGACAGGAAGGTTGAGTCGTATCAGAGACCATGTCTATATTGTGATGTCCAGTGGTGTGATTGCGCAATGGTCTCCTCAATGGGTTCATTTGGAAGGAATCTTGATAAAGGTGTATGGAGGACAAGTTTACCGCCGTATGCGTGATGTTGAGGGTGGTGCCAGAGGTGGCAGGGGCATGGGTTGATTTTATATGTTTTGTTGTTGTAACCTCTGGATAATTTCTATTTTGGTTTTGGTGTCTTAACATTTGGTTTATTACATTTGGATAATTTGTATTTTAAATTTAATATTTGAAATTTATGTTCTGTTGTTAATTTCTGATTTGCATATAATTTTATGTTGGGACTTTTGATCAATGCATGTTTACGTCGTTTAGAAGCAATTTAAAGCGCGAAATTCATGTGTCGTCCAAAACATATCACTTCTATCTGTGTGTCGATGCACTTCAGAATTCAGATTATATAATCCAAAATGTTTTTTAGACATTTTGGATTATATAATCTGAAACACCTATTTTCCCTCCAATTGTTGACTTTTCATGGGGTGTTTGACACGTTTCAAATTATATAATCCAAATTGGCTAAATAAAGTTAGGCTTATATAATCCGAACTTATCCTAAACACTTCAGCATCAAGAGCCTTCAGAGTGCTTCAGGGTTGTAAAGTTTTGGATTATATAATCCAAAGCAGGTTCGGATTATATAATCCGAATAAAGGGTATTTTGGGGAAAAAATAGGAGGCTCGAGAATATCATAAGATGGGAAAAGTAAGAATTAGGCTCTTCTCCCAGCAAGTTTTGTTCATTCCCAACTGAAATGACCAAATTGTCCCTGCTTGAGTTAACTCACGCAGTGTGACTTAAGTCACGTTGAAAACTCACAATGAAATCCAACGTGAGTTAACTTACGTTGGTTGTCTTTCAATATTTGCTTTTGTTGTTGATGGTGAAATATGATTGCCACACAGAGTGCAATTTGATTTTCCTATGTTATCTTACTATTTCCCTTACCTATGAAACAAATCAAATTAGTAGGTAGTAATATTATAACATTCATGCGATGTGATGAAGAGAAACAAACAAAAGGAAAATATACTGATTGTTGATAGGCATCATGATCCCTTTTGTTTTGGTTTATATTCCATGTGTAGCGTAATTACAACAACATTTTTTCCTTCTATTTTTTTTTAAATAATTCCATAGTTCTTTTTGAAATTTGAATCGAAAGTTCCTATGGAGGAAACACCATAAATCAAGGCCTTATTTATTGAAGTTTGCTTTCAATATCAAGCTTCAAAGGAACAAGGAAAAAGAAATAATGGCAGTTCACCATCAAAAGAAAAGCAAATATTGAAAGACAACCAACGTGAGTTAACTCACGTTGGATTTCAGTGTGAGTTTTCAACCTGACTTAAGTCATGTTGCGTGAGTTAACTCACGTAAGGGTATTTTGGTCAGTTCAGTCAGGAAGGAGCGTTTTTTGTTGGGAGAAGAGCAAAATTTGAAAAGTAACAGTATTGTATTAATGATTGCAACCTTTTGAACTTTGGTTTTACATGCCCTCCTTTTACTCCTATAAGGCTTTTCAAGGTGTTCAGTAAGAAAATTATTGTTGACACATTTGATAAGGCTGTAAAACACATGTAACTGCCGAATTATGAATGGAACCGGCGGCAATTAACTGTTGAGGAATCCATCGGCAGTTAACTGCCGATACGTATTGATACAAATCTAGCAGAAGTTCTCTCATCCATTATTATTCTCAAAATCTCACAATTTCTCCAATCTCTCTCAAAAACTCTATAAAAACCCCAACCAAATTTATTCAACAAAATCACAAGTAAGTAAATTATAGTGCTATTAACTTGCATTTTAGTTGTTATAAATGTTTTTTTTTTTGTATTTTTTGAGTAGATTTTGAGTAAATTTACTTTTTTGTTAGTTTTTGAATAGATTTATATGTTATAATTCATTTTTATAGTAGATGTAAGTAGATTAATTTAGTTAAAATGTTTGCATGATGTTTATGTTATAGTTTAGAATTTTAGGGTTATTTTTAATTTTGGTGTTTTATATTAATTTTTTTATTTTAGTTTTTAAGTAGATTTACATGTAAGAGTATATGATTTATTTTAAGAGTAGATATAAGTTGAATAATTTTGTCATATTTTTTGCATTTTTATGTTTTTTTTTAGAGTAACACATTTTAGGGTTATTTTTATGATTTTTAGGGTTTATGTATAATTTGCACTCCAAGTGTTTGATGAAATGTTTGAATGAGTTTTTCATTAATTGTTTTTAATTTCTTATTGTGTATATTTGAAGCAATGACCGATATGTTTGACGTTCATGCACAATTCAACAGTGGACAACCTCAGAGGTTGAAGGTTCGGCACTTTGGTGTCACGTTAAGAGGTATCAAGGATCAACTGAATGAATTCAACCAAGGAGTCAACCCTGGAGACACAAGGAGTGTGGAATACATTCGATATAAACGTCCAACGCTCAACGATGGGAGAATATCATTTAGTTGGGTGGAATTAATGAACGATGAGGACGTGAGGACCATGTTGTGGGAGCATAGCATGTTCTAGTGGATCGATATGCGTGTAACGTTGCTGAGATCAATTGAAGATATTATCAAAAGTTTGATTCCGCCAGAAGATCGTGATTAGGTAGGGAATGCACCTTCCAACTACAACAATTGTCTTACTCTGAAATGTGGTAATTCAAACTTGTTAAACGGCAGTTCCCAAGCATTCACCCGACACTTCGATTGTTCCTTTCAAAAGATTAAATTCTTGTTAGAATAGTTTAGATGAAGGTATTGAAGTGTCAAGGAATGGACCTCATTCTTTTGACACTTGAATACCACCATTTAAACCAAGCCTAACAATAATTTAATCTTTTGAATGAAACAATAGAAATGTCGGGTGAATGCTTGAGAGCTGCTGTTTAGCAAGTTTGAATTTACCGCATTTCAGAGGTAAGACAATTGTTCTAGTTGGAAGGCTCTAGCCGAATGTAATGATAGGACATATTTAGGAACTTTATGTAATGTAATGTAATGTAACTTTTAAGTTATGATATTGAATTCCCTCGTATAAGATGAGTGTCACAGAATGCACCTCATTCTTTATGTGATGACTCGTCTTATATGAGGGAATTTGATGTGATAACATATATAGTTGATTCTGCATAATACATGTTGTTTTGAATGGAACAATAATTTATTTTTTCACTTTTCCACTTTATTCATTCATTACACAATTTTTATTCGAATTCACGTTAGATTTAATTAGTCTTTATTCAAATACGCGACTTTATTCGAAATTATTCAAAACACAATTTTATTCAAAGTACCATAATGTCAACGTAGCAAAATGTGCGCGACATACAAAAAAAACATAAAAAATATCCAAAACAATTAGGCATTAGAAGTCATTACATTCAATCATCTTCCTCGTCACACAAGTCAATTGAGTTGTCCTCGACAGTCCCTAGGGCACCTTCTTTTGGTTGAGGACCAAAATAGCATGACCTCTCGCTCCTCCTCAGTCTGGACTGACTGTACACCGACACCTTCGAACCCTTCTTTTTTACGGAACCATCACATTCGATTTCGTGCCATGTCACTGGAGATTTTGCTTTCTTCTTGTTGTCACCCTCCTTTTTGTTCAACTGAACTTGATTTTGATTCTGAGACATATCTACATAGAGAAATTGGTGATCAAAACCTAAACTAAACAACAATGCCATAAAATCATAAAATCAAAACCTAAACCTAAACTATCATCAAAACCTACACCTAAACCTAAACCTAAACAATTCACCAAAACCTAAACCTAACAATTCAATAAAATTTCTATAACAATTCATAACAACCTAAACCTAAACAATTCTAACAATTCTAACCTAAACATAAACTATCATAAAATCAAAACATAAACTTAACAATTCTAACAATTCTACAACAATTCATCAAAACCTAAACCTAAACTATCATAAAATCAATAAAACCGCAATAATCGAAATTTAACTAAAAAAAACTAACAATTCAATCACAAAACAGCAACACAATAGGATTCAAAAAACTTACTTGATTTTGTGCTTGAAATTGGCTTGGAATGACTTATGCTTTGTGAAATTCACACCTATGGAAGCAAAAAAACGCAACAATGGAGTTTTGGAAATTCCTATGTCTGGTCTGTTCTTATAACAGATCATCGGCAATTAACTGTCGCCGGTTTCATAATTCGGCAGTTAACTGCCGCCGGGGCTTTTCATCTTTTACATGTGTTTTTCAGCCTTATCAAATGTGTATACTGCAATTTTCAAAGAGCATATGTCCTGGCCTATTTAAATAAAATGTACAGGCCTGTGTGTGTTTTTTTTACTACATATGTACTTAAAAAGGACGGGGTTAAGCCAATAAAAAAGACTACTTGGCCTCACCTATTTAGTTTTATTGGCCGAAAAATATGAAATTTGGGCATTACATCTCACATTGTGGAATTGGAGTGCGCATCCAATAACTTACATAAAATGATGAAAAACCCTTAGAGGCATCACTCCACACTCTCTCTTTCACTTCTCTAAACTATCTCCCCTTTTTTGCTATAACATGTATATCCACAAGTTAAAAAAAAAAAAAAAAAACTCGTTTTAAGTCAGTTAAAAAAGGCTTTTAAAGTCGGGTGGGCGTCTGACCTAATATTAGCCGTCGTAAGAAATGTTGGCCTGTTAAGTCGAATTTTGGAACCGACTTAATTAATATTGTTTAAGCCCATTTTGGAAGCCGACTTAGGAAGTTTAGGCCTCAAAGAACCCGAACAACAAAATAACCCGACCTAAGAAATTAACTTCTTAAGTCGCTCAAATTTAACTGACTTATAAAGTTCAGTTTTTTTCCACAAAATTCATGCAGATTATGCATCCTTTTTTTTCCCACAACATACATGCAAAATATCCTATACCATTAACTTGTACTAATAGAAATATACATTAAAAAGTTGGACGAAAAATACATGTACTAGTCAAAAGGTAAAAGTACCAAAATCCACGTGTACTAATTAAACAAAATCATAGAACTATAATGTCATACAAACTTTTAGCTGTTCATCCAGTTTTTGCCTTCAAGTTGAACAATCTCAATACTGAAGATAACCGCGTGAATTTCTTGCAACCCGGATACAATATTAATTCATTCTCAGCACGCAAATTGTTATATGCATGTGCACACTGAAAATCCTCTTGTGTGATATCACAAATCATGTCCTCTAGCTAATTTTCCATGTCCACGTCAATGCCATCTCTTTCAGAGAAACTCAGGATGTTTGACAATTCACCATGCCATATCCAATTGGTATAACTTTCGCAAACGCTCTATATTTACATCTCATACTAAAGTCTCATACGATGTTTCATTCTAACATGACTAGCAAACGCTCAACTAAATGTTTAACTTAGGGGGAATTGGATATGACCCCCCTAAATGTTTAACTTTCGCAAACGCTCTATATTTACATCGCAAACGCTCTATATCCATCATTATATAAGTCACTTAGTATGAGACTTTCTATATTTACATCTCATACGATGTTTCATTCTAACATGACTAGCAAAGGTAAACATTTGTCTGCACTACAATGACATCAAACTACACCATTATATTATAGTAATATTGGAAATTAACTTTAGTTAGTAAATTCGAAAGTTGTGTTTAGTTTTCAACAGAAAAAATAATGTTGCATATGTACAATTATCTTAAGCATGTCGACCTGTCATGAAAGATCTACATGGTGACAACGTTAAAGGGGAAATCATCATATCCACATGGTAACAAATGGCCTACGAAATTACACTACATACATCATATTAAACAATACACACGCAATTCAAACCACAACAACACACTCTAACGTTGTTAACAACAAAACCCAACTCTTAAATTCAAAATATGTAAAAGTTCAAGGATTTAAAGAACGAGAATCATTTGGTAAAGTAGAAAACACAATCCATGAGCTAACACGGTTTCTTTTTTCTCCTTTACAAATTAAACAAAGCGATATTGTTCTGCACTTCTTCTTCATGGATATCTACTATTAGAAGAAGTACCTTTTAGGTATTATTGGACAACAAAGCCCCTGCCGATTCTTGGACTCGTTGTTTTCCTTTCTTTACTGTTGGGTTGGATTTTGTATTCAATGAAACTAAAACACAAAATATAAACAAGATTAAAAACAAGAACAAGAAGAAAAAAAATGACCCATATTAGATGATACACAAACAAACCATCCATGTTCTGATAGGGAGAACATAAATTAGAAAAAGAAATCGAGTGATTGAATGAACATGAACAACACGATGGAAGAAACATGATTTCAGAAGAGGAACAAACCTGATGAGATGAGAATAGTAAGAGTTGAACTCGATTTTCAAGAACAAGATCTGGAACAACACATTGCATGATGAGAAAAAAAAATGTGTACGATGGAAAACTTGGAATAGGAACAACACGGTGGAAAAGCTGGAACTTAACTAATGGAGTTCGATTTCATTGATGATGAGTTTCAATTCCATGATGATTGGTTTTGATTCCAATGAAAAATTATGAAAAGGGAAAATTTTGTTGTTGTGTTTAGGGTTAGTGTTCTTTTGGGTTTAAGTGAAAATAAGGAAAGAGATGACAAGGGGTAATATCAGAGTTTAGTTTCTAATGTAAAGATGAAAGGGGGAAATTTGGTTTCACATTCGAAACCATAACATTATTGTTCCATGCAAGCATTTTGACCACTAAGCCAATAGTTGTTTTTGTGATATAATTTTGCTTCCACTACCTCATATCCAATCCCAAACGCCCTCTTTAAAAAACCAATTAATCCCGTTTTCTTTCATTACAAAAATGAACATTGAACGGTTCTGAACCCTTTTTCCCCTTATTCCTTCAATCTTAACCCTGAAGGCAGCGGTTTCCATCCCTTTCTTCCCCTTTTTTCTTCGATTTCTCCTAAAAAAATGTTGTGATGTAGATTCCGTCCATAATAACTTATTAATTGTATGATAACTAAACTAATTTTGATATTAATGTTATTTTATTCATTTTGATTTTGTGGATTGTGTCAGTTTTGATGAAATTCAATCCTATTATGATTGTATTGGTTATATTGATTATGATTGTGTCAATTTCCTTGGTTGCCAATTCTTTAAATAATAAGACACTTAAGGCTTTAAGTAATAACACACTCAAACTTTAAATTGTAATGGTTACAACTAACACTTTCAATTTCAAATCTTCCTACTATATGGAGACACTTGAATGGTGCCCTTATACTTGGCCTGATGTTTATATTCTCAATTTTTTTAAACAAACAAAAAAACCCGTGCTTCATACGGGTCAGGGTCTATCATTTATTATAAAAGCTACACTTGTCAAGCTGGCATGTTAGCCCTAATTCATCCTCATTTTCCCTCCCTAATACGTAATTAATGCTAATCCCATCTGCCAACCACTCCCTACATCTCAGCTGTAGATCTCATAACCTTTCATGTTCCTAGATAAAGCAATAAACCTATCAGAATATTACGCTTTACACTTCCCCATCTATATTAACGATTGCATTCCCATAATCCTCTCCTACCATCATTTTTACATCCAAACAGTTTAGACTTAATAATGAAAAGTGACACACAAACTCTCTTAGCCTTGCACTGCTTGAAGGGTACGAATAACACAACAAAATCTAACCATGTTTCATCTTCTTTCTTAATCTCTTATGTTTTGTTTCATATATATTTTTCAACTTGCACTAACTTCTGGATTTATGATATAATGTCTTTGTATTACATTGCTTTTAATGGATCATTTCTATTACATGATATAAAAATCTGTTTTTAACGTTGTAATTTTTGTGCAGATGCTTATTTACAAGGGCCTGTGTGATTTAACTATCGGGAAAAAGACCACTTTATTGACAATGATTGATGATTGTGGAAACAAGTGGAATTGCATCACTATATTTGGAACCAGGCCACATCACCACATCAAGCTTCGTGGAGGATGGATGACTGTTTACCAGTAATTTATATTGTACCATAATCCTTCATGGAGCGAAAAGAATGGTTTTAGAATGTTTCTTCGTTTGACTATTAAGTTTAAATGCAATTTATTGATGATTGTTTACCCGTAATTTATATTGTACCATAATCCTTCATGGAGCCAAAATAATGGTTTTAAAATGTTTCTTCGTTTTACTATTAAGTTTAAATGCAATTTATGGATGATTGTTTACCAATAAATTTAAATTGTATCATCATCCTTCATGGAGCCAAAAAATAATGAACAAAGATATGTCATAAACTATTAAAATTGAGGCCATAAAGACTCGCTAATTCATAGTCATAATATAATTCTTATATGAAAATTACTGGTAAGAATTCTTATAGATCAAGTGTAAGACACAATACAATATGTAATGTTCAGACCATACATAAAAGCAAACATAACAAAATTATAATTCTTGGATTACATATAGACAGCAAGTCCAAATCTATTTGAACAAGTTACTTCATAACATTTTATGGAACAAATTAAAATTTTAATAAGACACTTTTAGCAAAAAATATTTTATAGATCACGAAAATCATGCTATGAGGGGCATTTCCAATAAGGATATCAAATGGTTAACAAAATATTGATGGCACTTTTTTGATTCTCTCCATTTGTCTTTATGATGTAATTTTAAATCAAGTAGTGCAAGGCTATGTGCAATTCTGTTACAAGTAGTGAATATTATTTTGATAGTGGTGTACTTACACAGTCATAAATGCTGAGAGTTTTCTAATTAATCATTTATCAAGTGTGCCACACTCTTTAATAGGTTTATTAGATATCAACTGTATTGCCTTTTCACTTAAAACTTTACTGTCAACATAATTAGCTTATTTCCATACATATGTTGTTCATCAAGTATAACATTTTTCAAATATTTGCTGCAAGTACTAAACCTTCTTCAATCACGTCATCCATATAGCAAGTCGAATTTCAAATATTTATGGAACTTAATGAAAATAAAAGAAAATTATTACTTATTATTGCTAATCGAAAATTCAGGTCATGAATAGATGGTTCAGTAGTAAACCAATGTCCATGTCAAATGTCAACCATTGGTATTTATGATTGACACTAACAACTTTTGGGATTGGAAACGTCATAATGCATTACAATTAATTATGCAGTAATTGCTTTTATGGTTGAAATGAATAGGAATTATTACCAATAGAAGATTATGGTCATTCACATATTAATTAGCGTGCTGCTGATGTTTATTGTCCATGCATGTTATTTTGGTTTTTTCAAAACCAAAACCCTACAAGTGTTATTTTCTTTTAAGACTCTATTCTATAGCCAACAACAGAGTTAACTCTTACCCATGTTATATCTGGAAGTAACATTGGCGGAAAAAATTTCATACCAAAGTTATCTCTTTCACCATCTGATGTTAAAATTCCTTTCAAATTTCAAAGAAGACAATTTCCAATATCTGTTTCATTTGGCATGACAATCAATAATAGTCAAGGGCAATTAATTAAAAGTGTTGGATTTACTTGCCGATTTCTGTGTTCTCGCATGGTCAGTTGTACGTTGCAATCTCAAGAGTCACTTCAAAACAAGGATTGAAAATACTAATCGTTGATGGAGATGGAGAGAATACTGATACGACCTCAAATGTTGTTTATCACGAAGTCTTTCGTAATGTATCTTGATGATTAAAGTTCAAACCTTTTTTTTATGTATGCTACCATTTCATTTTGTTGCTATTGTTGTCGTAGAAGGACACATATTTTTAAATTTTGTTAAAACTTCTATTAACTATATATGTTTACACTGTTGCGACTTATTCGTTTAACTTCTTCTTGGTAGGACCCGTGCGATAGCACGGGTCAAGAGTCTAGTTATATTAAATATGAGATAGTGTAGCAAGTAACCCTAATTAACCTTAATCCCGCCCTTTTTTTATTATCTTAAAAAATCTTTATGAAAAAATTTTGTATAAGGAGTTGAACCTAGATACAGATGGTCACCCTTTTTGGTTTTTGCAATTAAGCCACACAAGTTTTTGTTGATTTAATTTTGCTTTCAACCTCTGAAACCATATCCACTTCTTATCGCACCTTTTCCACTTCCCATAAACTATCAATTTATCTCCCTTCAGTTACACGTATCGTTTTTGGTTCTAAAATAGTGGTTCAAACAATTATTTCGATGAATTGAAATTAAATAGTTATTTTCGTGTGTTAATTGTTGTTATAACTTTGGTTGTATCCCCCACTTTTTATCCTACCTTTTCAACTTCCCATAAACTTTCGTTTTATCTCCTTTCAGTTACATGCATCATTTTTTGTTCTTAAATATTGGTTCAAACAATTATTTAGATGAATTGACATTACATATTTATTTTGGTGTATTAATTGGTGTTTGAACTTTGGTTGCACGGGTAGAATGACTTATATCGAAATACATAATTTGAAGTGACAAGACGATCCGTCATGATTTTTTTAATTTTTTTTCCTTCTCTCCAAATTATGTGAATTGATCTTCTTCTTTTTGTTTTTCTTTTATTGCTTCTTTCTATGCACGTAGAATTATATACAATAACAGTGATCATAGTTAAATATAGGCTTAATTGCAGTTTTAGCCCCCTAACTTTCTCAAAGTTGCGATTTTGGCCCCCTAATAAAAAAAAACTACAAAACAGCCCCCTAATTAAAAAAACTACAAAACAGCCCCCTACAGTTGCAAAACTTAGGGGGCTGTTTTGTAGTTTTTTTTCTTAGGGGGTCAAAATCGCAACTTTGGAAAAGTTAGGGGGCTAAAACTGCAATTAAGCCTTAAATATATTATTGAATTTCAAATGCATATGAGTTGCAATCAATCACAACAAAAAAATCGTGCATCGCACGGGTTAGAGTTTAGTTAATAAAGTTAATTCACTGAAAGAAAAAGAGGGAACGTTTTCGTTTTGACAAAAAATAAGAGGGAAAAATCCTTAGGTCGGGTAGTCAACAAACCGACTTAAGTAAATGACTTCTTAAGTTAGTTCGTCAACCTAGCGACTTAGGAAATTGATTATAAATTTTATCTTTTCATTATTCTATCAACCTTAACTCGAGTAAGCTTATAACCGACTTAAGAAAGTTTGAAAAATTATGAAACTGCGATCGTGTCACTTGTTAAGATGAGTGGCAAAGCAAATCGACTTAAGCACGAATATAATTTTTTTTTTTGTATTAGTTATCGTCCATAATCACAAGCAAACTAGGTCTCCTCTTTTTTTTTTATAGTAATGTCTCTTTACTCTTTTTCTATTTTTATACTATTGGCGGATCTTGTTGGGTCACGAGGGGAGCCAAGGGGACCACCCATATCCAGGCTGAGCAACGTACAAGCAAGAGAGACAGCACACTCTTACCCAAAGACCTTAAGGCAATGGGTTTATGTATTCTCTTACTTATAAAGTGTTCAACCTTCACTTTTCTATCCGATGTAGGACATATAACTCACATTTGCACACAACAATCTCCCCCTCAAGTGTGAATCCATCAACTCATCATGCTCGCCCCTCAAGCGGAGGCTCTTTCATCCGCACACACTTATACTTATACTTGTACCGCCGTTGTCTCCTCACACAACGAAACCCGTCGCCTGAACACCCTTGGTCAGGAGGACTTTCGACACAAGGAGCCGGTCGAACTCTTCGTCAAACCACGACTCTGATACCACTGTTGGGTCACGAGGGGAGCCAAGGGGACCACCCACATCTAGGCAGAGCAATGTAAAAGCGAGAGAAACACCACACTCTTACCCAAAAACCTTAAGGCAATGAGTTTATGGATCCTCTTACTTATAAAGTGTTCAACCTCCACTTTTCTATCCGATGTGGGGCATATAACTCACACTTGCACACAACATATCTAACATAGTGTTCTTATTATCCTTACTCTTTTTATTGACTTTAATTAGTGTTCTTTCTTACTTGTTTTAGAGTTTTTTATGAATACGTTTTCAGATTTGTGTGTGGCTAGCATAGAGTAGCCATAGCCGTATCTAAGGCACATCAAAGAGGGTGATCATTTTAGGTCCAAGAAAATAAGTCATAATTGAGTTCCAAAATGAAAGGAAAAAATAGGGGTCTAAGAATGTTGAAATTATTATATAATGATGAATTAAAAAAACCTTGCACAAATTTTTAGTCTACGTTTTTTCATAAAAATTTGTCTGATGTTGATGCAAATAACCATTTTCTTAATTGAAAGTGTTACAAATGTTTTTAGACTATGTTTCAATTGCCTATTGAATTCTCTTAACTATGTCGGTGACTATTGCATCTACAGAAATAAGTTTTTCGAAATTAATTTATTTAAAAACTACTTCGTCGTCACTGTCAGAAGAAATGTTGAGAGATACTATAAAATATATTAATCTAAACAATTATTAATGACTTTAATCTAGAAATGTTCGTAGGAATTGTTTTATACGGGCATTTGGATATTAAACGAAAAATTCAATGTTTTTTTCTATGAAGTCTAATCTTTTTATTAGATTATTTTTTACCGCAATAAAAGTTATCATCTTCAAAAAATTTATTTTTCAGACCTTAGAAATTCAAAAAGTTTATATACTTATTAGTTATAGCCTAAATTAGAGGTTTCTTCTACGTCACCAAAATCTCGTAAACGGTTCTAAAAGCTATTAGAACAAGAATGGTTCATTCAAGTTCTCTTGGGTTTTGATGATAATAAAGTATTGAAGACAATTGGAATACTAACATATGTTCAAGTGTGCAGGAACTCCTTATCATGAAAAAGGAACATATGAAGAGCATCAGAAAAGGATTGGGAAGCTAAGAAGACTATGGTGGAAGATCTACTGGAAGGTCAACCAGAAGTCAACATCCTAGTAGATGGAAGTATCATAGAAGCTGGGGAGTGACATCCACAAATTTTGTGAAGGACATCAAACACAGAAGCTGGCTAGGCTATGTATATCTGACGGACCCAGAACTCACATAGGCTTTTGTCTTATTCTGTGAGTTGTCTCTATCAGTACATCCGGTAGAGCAGCTATTTTGTCTTCTTTTGTTATGTGTAAAGGACATCAAGAACGAGGAAAGAAACAGATAATTCCTCTTTCAGTAAAGGAGATTCAAAATACTTTCCAATGAAATTATCCATATCAGGCAAAGGGCCAACGTTCATGATTGAAACTTCTTAGCGACTCTATTTGCGCTCACATTCTTCTCCAACGTCTCTCAAATCATTGCCTATAAAAGGAGCTGGAGACATGAAGAAAAAGCAACAAAACTCTACTATTTTTCTGTGTCAAAACTTTGTCAAATCAAATAGCGCAAAACACTTAGGATTATTTTCAAGTTTATATCTTAAAGATCATAAGGAGTGAGTCGGTTCATTTGTTCAGTTTACACTCACTAGTTAGAAAGAGTGTAAGAATCAACTAACTTGTTTGCAATTGAGGAAACATTTTAGAAATTCTCTTGTATGCGTGCTTAAGCACATAAGTCTCTTGGTAAAACCTCTTTTTTTTTAAGAAGCTAAATTAGCCCACCTAAATTGACACCGAAGAATCAAATCGGAGACCTCAAGGAGGAAAACACTCCCAGGTCCCAATCCATTACCACTAGTGCAACCCAAGTGGGTTCTCTTGGTGAAACCTTGAGCACCTAGGAAGTCTCAGTCAGTTGTGATTGAGCCGGTAAAGTCTTAAGCAAGGTAAAGTCTTAAGAAATTGTGCTTAAGCAAGGGAAGTATCTTGCAAGGTAAAGTCTTAAGCAAGGTAAAGTCTTAAGAAATTGTGCTTAAGCAAGGGAAGTATCTTGCAAGGGTACTTGAGCAAAGAAGTCATTAGGTAGAGTCCTAGAGCATAGAAGTATCTTGATGTGTGCTTGAGCATTGAGAAGTCTATTCGAAATGTCCTTGATTATATTGTAATCAAGATTGATTATAATGAAATCCCATGGAAGTGCAAGGAGACTGGACTACTCTTGTTTTGTAAGAGGAACAGTATAAATTATTTTGTCTTTCTTCTCTTTCTGACTCTTTATCTTTTATCCACGTGTTCTTTATTTCCGCTACATTCAGACTCTGAGTCAGAATCTGCAACATCAGATTTTGTTCAGATTTGTATTTAATACTTAGAAGAAGAAGTCGTAGAAAAGACTCACGCAATTCAATCTTCCCTTCTTGTGTGTTTTTCTCACCTTCAAAGGCAGCAAATATAAATATAAGTTCAATCCTACCAAATCAATGTTAAAATCGAATTGCCCAATTTTGTGATGTATAACATTTCAGATTCAAACGGTGATAATAACATATTCTTAGATCTCGAGGTGTTCACATTGTTTAAAGGATACATAAAAAGTTCTTGTCTTGATATACCTTTGAGTTATCAAGAGGCTTTAAGTGATTCCAACCAATTAAGAGACACATGGATTTATGTATTACCAAATGATCAACATGTAAATCAGCGTTACCTTGTAAGTGTCCTACAACTAAAATAAGGCTGATTTACGTGTTCATGATTTGGGATTACATAAATTTATGTGCCTTAATAGGTTGAAATCACTCAAAAGCCTTTTAATAACTCAAATTCATATCAATGTGTATTTGGTGATAAAGAAGAAGAAAATTAGGATGATTTAATCATGTCTCCTCCATTGGTGATCATCCATAACACAAATAATGGAAAAAGTGGAGATGGTTGTCTGGAGAGTTTGTGAAAGAAATTGACAAATAATAAAATTAAAGAACTTCAATTTATGGATGGAATCAAAGTCATCATATGGAGAAAAAAAAAGTCATTTGAGCATAACACTGGTTAATTTTTTATTTTTGGGTCAAATCAGGCTTGAAGAAGGCCATGCGACTTTGCGAACGCTTTATGAGGAAAAAAAAAGGAGAGAAAACGAAGGGTTTTTTGGTTATCTAGCAACTGCTTTTGATCTTTATTAGAGATATATGCTTAGTGATATATTAGTCTTAATAGATAGTATTATAAATAGCTTTTAACCATCTTATTAGTGGGCACTTTTCACTCATTTGTAACTTTCTATCTTCATCAATACAAAGAGTTATTCACTTCTTTCATTCCTTCCATGGATGTCATGTTTCAGAACATGGTATCAGAGCAAAACTGGTATCCACCTTGAAGGATATTTTCCGTTGCATTTTCTCGAGAAAATAAAAAAAAATTCACTTTCCCTTTCTTCCTCATTCCATTTTTCCTGTTATTAATTCTTTTTCCATCATTATCTCTCATTTTCTCTCTGGTTCCAATTCCTTTTCACTGTTTGCTTTCTCAATCAATTTCGTTTTGACTCGGTCTTAATTCTCAACATTCGTCTTCACCTTATTCATGCGCCTGTTTTGACTGTCTCGCATAATTACATTTCGCAATTCATCTTCACCTTATTCATGCGTCTGTTTGTTCATGTGATATTTTGGTGATGGTGTCGAAGCGTGAATAATATATATTTGATTTGACGATGAAGTGATAATGTGACTACTTGTTATAACATGTGTTTATAATTTGAGAATTAATATGTTTGTTGATTGAATAAGAATGAATGTAATGATGATATTTTAGGAAATGAATGTGTATATTCATATGTGATGTTTTAAATTCCTAATTACTACGCTTAAGTTCATATCTTATTTATTTGAATGTATATCTTACCCTCTAGTTGTTGTTTGGTCGCCTACATCCTTGTGCTGTAGACGTGTAGGTTAGGAATGCTTGATTGGCGTGAGTACCCGAGGATGGCTTGATGCATGTCCTCCTTTTCATGCTTTTGCTTTTGAAGTCTTAGTGGTTGTGCTCTAATTAGTGTGTCTGAGAGTCTATTTATATTTACTTTTGGATTGTCATGTTTTGAAGAACCTTAGAGTTTTCATGATGATGTATATGAGATGTTGAGATGATAACTTTATGATGTTTTATGTTGTGATTCCGCTGCGACTGTTTTTATGATTATGAGAATTTATGACTATGTTGGATTAATGAAACAAAACTTTGTAAAATACTCCTTTTTTACCGATAGTTAACAGAATAATGACAAGAAAAAAAACTAGTTTGTGTAAAATACACCCTTTTTACCGGAGTAAAACACTCCTTTATCTTAAATGACTTGTTTTACGGGCTTTTTTTGGTTCTAAATGGAAAAACTTGTTTTACGGCTTTTGTGAAAAGAAAATAAAAGTGTTACATCCATTAAAACAATGGACAAATGCTAACTTGTGTCTTCAATGACACATGTTAAGGAAGTTATTATAGAAATATACATATCAAAAGTCGTAAATTAACTTCTTAAAAGTTGACATATTATGTTTCCAATGCAAAGTTACTCTTTTTAGGTTGCTTAACACGTACCCTAAAGATACAAGTTAACATAACCCAAAACAATATTAAATTTATAACCGTAGGATTATTAAGTTTTAAATTTCAAGATGACTTAAACCATGGATTCATCTCTATTAGTAGAATTCAAGCAGTCACTCTTGACAAAAAAAATAAAATAAGGAGAATTTGAGCAGTCACTCTTGACAAAAAAAAATAAAATAAAGAGAATTTGAGCAGTCACTTCATTTACATAACCCTTCTCCAATGTCTTAAAAACTGTGTTTCCGTCATTTTCACTTCACTTCACTTTAAGCCTCTCTTCATTCTTTCATCATCCAAGGCTTCTTTCTTCCATCACATTTTCATCGGTAAGTACCATTTTTGCTTGCTGTTTAAATTACTTTTATCATCCTAAATGTCTTTTTATGTTTATGTGCAAGGTTATCAAAATCGGGACTTTACTTCAAGTCAAAAGGGAGTAGCAAATCGGGACTCGTAAAATCGCAATCAAAATCGAAGGATTTTACTCAAGGACTTTTGTAGAATCGATATAGGATAGCAAAGTCGGGACTCGTAAAATCGCAATCAAAATCGAGGATTCTACCAAAACAAAAATAATGTTAAATATATATTATAAATTGCATATGGTCATAAATGACTAAAGTTCAAATACACAAAATACATATACATAAATGACTCAAAACTTAGATGTAAATATTCTTTAGTAGTCATAATAATGTTAAATAACCTAGACAAAATACTTCAAGGAAAATCCTAAATGTCTGACAAAATAAAATACTTGATCACAAGTAAATAAGACTATTAAGATTCAAGGCAAAGACTAGAGGCCTAACAAATATTTAATGGCAAAGCTTATATGTAATCATAAATCACGAATAAATCGCCAATTATATGAACAATCCCGTGTAACTATTGAAGAAGTGTGGGGGAAGTGAAAGAATGAAATTTTTTTGCCTTGTAGGTATTTATAGAACCGGGTCATGGATTCAAATCGGGTCAATTTACGAACCGGGTCAAATATTGACCCTTATCTAAAAATGAACAAAATCCTGTGATTTTGAACGGATTTCACGATTTTGTACGATTTTGCATGTTTTTGGGACTTTGCTATGGATTTGAGTCGTTGAAGCTACGCAAAGTCGCAAAAATCAGGATTTTGGGACTTAAGTCGCCTTTTTGATAACAATGTTTATGTGTTCTTATTTTCATAGCATTTCAAAAGGTAGCATTTTTAACCTATAAATTACTGCCATTAAAAAAATAGTTAATGATGCCATACTGTTACATTTTTGCTTTGCATGTATAATTTGTTTTTGTTGGATGTTTTGAGGTATAGTGGTTTTGGAAGGAAAAGTCGCTATAGTTATGATTTTGTGTCGTTACCTTTTTAGAAAATAATTTCTCATTCTGATAAATTCGAGTATTAGGTGCGAAGGATAGTTGGAGGGGAGGACATACTTTGACAAACAAACAAAGGAGGCAGGAAAAGGAATATATGGCTTCGGAATGAGAGTGTTTTGGAAGGTTTATGTTACGGAATGAGGGTCTATATGAAATCTTTAAATTTAATCAATGTTTTTAAATTCAATCAATCTTGTTATAACATAATTCGGTTATCATTTTTTTTTATATAAACACTCGTTCAAAAAATATAAAAGATTTTTTTTATTTTTTCTCTTATTCCCCTCCCTTCAAGGTCCTTCCCTTAGAATTAAGTTTGGAGTAGAATCTGTTTACTCTCTAAACTTGCAAACAAACTCTTAGGATCTAGTTGTTAGTTTAGGACGAGATAAGAGGATGTTTTAAAAATAAAAGTAAAGGAAACGATGGATAGCCCCCAACTTTTCTTTTGACAAGGGATATCCCCCAACTGAAATAAAGCTTTTAATTATTTTAGTAAAACTCTAAAAGTTAAGAAATTACTTGTTCATTAACATTTGTTTTAGTAAACAAAAAACTAAGTTTCCTGTCCGATATGGTTTTGAGTGGGTTGATGCATCAGCTTAACACTCTTGTTTACCTGAAGATTCTATAATATTTCCTTTAAATGATGCTACTTTTTCAGGAAGTATTGAAGAGAACACTGAATTAATCTTGCAAAAGAGTCAGTTAGTGGAAAGAGTAGAAGGTTTGATGGAGGAAAATACCAAGATTAAAATAAAGAAGACATTGTCGAAGAGATGGAGTTTGAAACTAAAGATTTGACGGCTGAAATTGAAGAGTTGAAGGCTAAATTTGAAGAGTTGAGGGATGAAATTCCAATGTACTACAAAGCTGGGTTTGATAAAGCCCTAAAGAAAGTTTCAGTTTCTATATCTGAAATTAAACCATAACCATTTTAATTGGATCGTTGAGAATTATTCATCTATATTTTAGATATAAAGACCTTGATGAAAGGTATTGCAAATTAACGCCTTCTTAAATTTTTGTAGTTGAAGCCTTTTGAAGTTGAACTCTCTGTGAACTTGTATGGGTTTTCATTTTGGGATCCTTTGTGTTTTGTTTTTAGATTTGGGATTATATATCGTATCTATGAACTCCTATTTAGTATGTTTATCTAATTATATTTTCAAACTCTTGTTTTCCTTTACAATTATTGTTTGTATGGTTAGCAAATAGTGACACCAAATTGTTGTTAACTGAAGCTTGCTAGTGCTTGATATTTAGGTGTAGATGCATGCAGCTGAAGTTGTTAGCTGCGAACTTTTTACAATTTTACTTCATTGATTAAGATTAATTTACGATCCATTATGCGTTACTTAGCATTGGTTTAGAAAAGGGGTTCTCTTTAGGAAGAAAAGGGTCCTCTTATTAATGTTGTGTTTTAGGATAATTTTTCATCTGAAGATTCTTAAGAGGATTTAGTATGATTTCATCTACACCGTGACACTTCCATCACATGTATGCACATTTCATTATCTTAATTCTAGTGCTGGCCATGATTTCATAACATTTATCGATTTGATTTGCAAATATCTTATCTTATATATAAAAGTTCTCAAGTTTTTTAGACAAATTTTTTGAGTTAAAAAAGTTGTTATCTAGACTTTTTTTCCAGCCAGAATAGTTGTTGCAAATTTTCTTCCTATTTTTTTTTTTTGTTTTTTTTTTGTTTATTAAATAATGATCTCATATCTTGAATATAAAAGTTGTTAAGTCTTTTAGACAACTTTTTAAAACTAAAAAAGTTGTCCCAGATTTCTTAATTGTTAATATAATTTTTTTTTGTAAGATACTTTATATCTTATATATAACTTCATAAGTCTTTTTGGGATATTATTTGAACCAAAAGGTTGTTGCAAACTGCAAAATTATAAAGTGCAGACAATTAAAAGCAATGAACTTAGAATAATGTAAAACTTTGATTCTTAATTCAAAAACATTCCAAAAATGTTTTACAAGGCTGATATGGGGTCTATTTATGGCCTAGAGCCTAAGACAAATCAATAAACTCGGATTATAAGCCAATAATGAGCAAATTCCAAGAGTTTGTAACATCTTTTTCTGACTGTATAACGTGCACGATCGTGCTTGTAGGACGCACAATCGTGTTTTCCTTCAAAATGATTGTGCTTGGTGTCAAACATGATCATTTTTAATTTGGAAGAATTGTGAATTGAAGGCTTATAAAATTTATAATGTGCAGGTATAGCTCACGATTATATCAGTCAAACATGATCATTTTTAATTGACTTAACTTTTATTAGGAAAATTGTATCTATTTGATGGGTTAATTACCACTTAGGATTCTAGAATCAGTTCATACAATTGATAAAAGTATTTAAAACATTGTGATCGTACTGACCTGAAGTTGGCTGTCGGTGTTGGATTGAATGCGGTTGTTCACGGTGGTTGTTTATACTTTCAATGAGCGTTGGACCGAATGGGGGTGTGTACGTGCATACACTCCGACGCTCAAGTCACTAAAGTTTCAGAATGGGGGTTTGAGGGTGTGAGAGATTCTACCTTGTAGGCTGCGAGGAGCCTCCTATTTATAGAGGTGGGTGAATGCAGAGCCGTTGTAAGGCACACGTGTGACCGGCGGTTACGAAATCAATAGAAGTGTAACCGCCGGTGAGATATTAGCGGGAATGTGGGTAAAGAGACATTACTGCTCGTTTGAATAGGTCTGAGTTTTTCCAAGCAACCCCCCCCCCCCCCCCCCGCAGGGAAGGGGTATGTTGCGAGTAATTTGTCAAATGCAACATTTGGGCTCGATTTGTTATTGGACTTAAGAGATTAAGCCAAGGTCTTTGACTGCTCCAGAACAGTAGCCCTCCAAGTCGTTGCTCTGGTTTAAGAGTGATGACTTAAGCCACAACAAGGGAGCTGACCGTGGAGGTCATAGATGTGTTTTTTGAGATGAAAACTGGGAAGTTTCCTTAGAGAAAGGTTGATTGAAATTTGCGATAGGCGATCCTCTTACTCGGCGCGGGCGAGCATACCGTGGGACCTTGAAATTTGTGGTTACTTTGTTGTTGGGACCAAGACAAAACGTATGTGGACATGTGGTTGCTGACCCTTTTTGCTTGTTCGCCACGTTGTGTCGAGGTTGCTCTGTGCGGGAGGTGTGCCCAGTCTTTCTGAATTCGCCCATGTTGACCGAACGTGAGAAAGATTCCCTCGTCAGAGGGTTGGTCATTTGTCATTCAGCAATTAATGCCCATGTCTCGAGGAAGAGACTGAGGGGACATGACCATTGATTTCTGACTGCCACGTGTAAAGGCTATGAGGGTACTTGAGTACCTAGCACCTTGAGGGCGTGTCGATTTGTGTTTCCGAGACGTTATCAGAACCGTTGATCTAATCCTGACGTTTGGGAACCAAAGGAATTTGATCAGAACCGTTGGATGTGTTTGTTGAGATGATCTGGAACGTTGCTTTGTTTAGTCTGTGAAGAGTCGTAGGTGAAGGGCTGCACTGGGTCGCGTTCGTTTGGTTTCTGAAAGGTTGCGAAGGAAGTATAAATATGTTTCAAATGTATGTTTGGACCACTTTACATTTTCCATTTTAGCAACTTAAGTTTTTCCAGATTTTCCTTTGAGATTTTTAGTGCAGTTTGTAACACCCTAATTCCCAACGTTGTTTTTAATTAATAATAAGCAAACGTTGTTTTTAATTAATAATAAGCAAATATCAATCTAAAAAGGATGTTACACATCGTCATTCATTTGCCGTTCAAAAAAAAACAGAGAAAATATAGCCCATCATATTCAACACCGGAAAATAATTTAGATAAATAGAACTTCATAGATTAAACGTGTTGAATCCACCGTCTGCGCTTAAACAACGACATAGAATAAAAATCATGGTTCCTTAATGACATAAAATAAAGATAGTCAACGTTTGACCCCAACCCTAGTGTTACAGATCAGAGCACACATTATGTCGACTACTTAATAATATAGATAAATAGCTATGAAGATATGTCCTCGTCGCCACCTTATAAGCATCCCGCAAAGCTAAGTCTCCTCTTCCTGTGTATCTGTACCCCCATGAGTACAAACACCAAATCACACAAACAACATCAAAGGGGTGAGAAATCACATCATAACATATATTGGAATACATGAGAAAAGAAATTATATCATTATATCATCATCAGTCATAAGTCTTACACCGTTCACGTAATAGATTCATAAAATACATACATCATTATGCACACATCTTCACATCAATTAACATCATTAGCACATATCGAAGTTCTTCTTATTCATGACCTATATGCAACATACTTCATTCCTAGACCTACATGCATGCCGGTACCGGATCATATCGTCATAATAATGTAGTTCAGAGATGTGTTATTGAAACATACATTTCGTCATTCGTCATTCGTCATTATTCAAGATGATATGATGCATGAAAACTCACCAAACATAATTTAGAAAGACACATAAACAACACATCATCTTTACGTCATAATCATTCAGCATTTTTCATCATTCGTCATTTCTATTCATCATTCATCATCTTTCATCTTTCGTCATATAGAAAGTCTTAACGTCATTGTACATCCTAATCTTACGTTATTATCACCTCGTCATTAATGCGTACAATTTATTCATCTCTTCCTATTTAACTCACTTAACACCATCACTTTGCTTCATTAACATCCCATCTTACTCATTTTTGTAATCTTTGTTTTAACTTGTGATACTATTCTCATTCCTCATCCTAAGGTCCTTCTACTATCCTATTTATTAGTCTAAGACCTATTCATAACGATCCCCTTGACTCCCTTTAGTTACTCTTTTTCGATTCTAACTCTAGTCTCACTAGTAAATTGAGCTAATCACCTTTTATTATGCCTAAGTACACTTCCTAATCTTTGTTTATTAGTTTTAGGATCATTAAATTTGGTTCTCACTCTAATGACTCTCTTAAACTCCATGTAATTTTCAAAGTGGTTTTGGAATCTATTGAAAGGGTTGGGCTGAACATCTCGTGAAAAATGCAACATAACCTGGTTCGGTGTTTTAACCATAATTCAAGTTTTAGATACCTAAAAGAGGTGATACCAAAGCCATTTGAAATCTAACATTCCTATCTACAACTTTCATGAAGACACCTAAGCTTGATTCGAAAGAAAAAGGGGTGAAAAAGTTGGTTTTTCCTAAACCTGGTAGGAGTGCATGACCGTGTTGACCTATGTGTAGTATTTTGTGTTGAAGCAAAAGTCCCTTTAAAATTGTTTTTAAATGATAAACAAACTCTTGTATTAAAATTAAGATTATAATTTTATTTGGTTATTTAATGTGTGCTCTTGAGTGAATTTTATTAAGGATAGGAAAGTCTAATTCTCACACATTGTTAAAGCCATGTATCCTTGGAT
>Ga0228710_1000915_pt1 | contig 41737 bp, 26 predicted proteins | sample MedpolnodulmetaG_FD_177995 | JGI IMG/M metagenome (GOLD analysis project Ga0228710, IMG submission 177995) | Root nodule microbial communities from Medicago polymorpha collected in Santa Monica, California, United States - pink nodules | ecosystem: Host-associated > Plants > Roots > Nodule... | reverse complement strand
TGAAGAGAAACAAAAAAGATATGGGGCCCACCATTTATTTTTCTCTCTTCTCAATTTCTCTTCTTGCCAAACAAGAGAAATCTCCAACTTCTCTTCTCTTTCTCTCTTCTCTATCTCTCTCTCCTCTGTTTCTCTCATACCAAACAAGTCCTTAGTGCAAATCTTCGGGTTTATGCAAATCTTTTTTTTTTGGTACAAAGTTTATGCTATGCAAATCTTTATTACGGTTAATTGTAGTGTAACACCTAATTCCCTGTTTTTTTGTAGTATAACACTTCTACCGCTTTGAATGACGAACATACCGTAAAACTAATGTTCAGCGATAAGTATTTATTTAGGTAATTTGCATGTCTTATTTTGGTTCATCTTTTTACGAAAAGAACTGAAAGATAATTATGGTAGATTGATTATAATTGTTTTAGAACTTGTATAATAAGGGAAATGCTAACTTGTGGCATTATGACACATGTTAAGAATTCCACTAATAGAAATTATGTATTGGAAATTGTGTTAATTTATTGCTTAAAATGTTTAATGTTATTTTTTTTCAATAAATTCTTACCGTTAATGTTTTACGTGTGCCTTAAAGGCACAAGTTACCATGACTAATATAATAATTAGATTAATAAAGTTCAAATTACTTGAAAAATGACTAAATAGCTAAATATGATAAGACCTAGGGCTATGTTTGGATTGGTGGTGAGTGGTGGAATGGAATGGAATGGAGTGGGATGGAGCCACATTCCATTGTTTGGTTTTGTAAAAAAAGAATGGAATGGAATGGGATGTGATGGAACCCATTCCATCAAATACCACTCATTTACTCAATTTTTCATTCCTCCCAATTTGGGGTGTATCCAATGGAATAGAACACATTAATAATACACTTAAAATTTTGTCCCTATTTTTTCTATTAATTTTTTTTTAAATTCAAACAACTTCGATATTTTTTTTTTGTATTATCTTTTTCTATTATCGAATGGTAGTAGTAATACAACTAAACAAAAAATTGTTGTTGGATACGTTGTTTATCCATACAATGGTAAAGCTTCAATTTCGATAAAACAATATACAAGTTTGTTTCTTGTAAATTTCATGTTATTATATGTTGAATGTAAGCAGTAATTTTTGGGAATTCTATCAAAACAATATGTTTGTATTTAAATTGTTTCCTGGATGCACCAAACCCTGAATAGCTTCCGAAGAAATAATTTAGACTTTTTGCTAGAAACAATTTAGGCTAGTTACAAATCTCATGTTATTATATCCTGAAATGATGCACCCAGTAATATAGTATATCCTGAATGTATATATTTTATATCCTGAATGCATAAAGTGGTATCCATGTTTCACAATTTCATGATTTTATTTACGAGTTCATGATTAAAGTTGATTTTATGTTTTTATTCTTGGATCTATATAATTATTAGGGATTTACACTTTTGTAGTTGCAATCTTTTGTCAAAATTTGTGCTAGAACTTTTACATATCAACCATGAAGATGTTAAATGGTTTTTTTTTAATTGTTATTAATGTTTATTCTACATATTGATGCTTTTTAAATAAAAGGGTAAAATGGAATAAAAAACTTATAACTCGTTTCGTTCCGCAACTTTCCAAACAATGGAATGGAAAATTAGCTCCATTCCATCATAATATCCAAACAGTGGAATGGTATCATTATTTCATTCCGTTCCATTCCACTCCGTTAGTATTAAGTTATCCAAACAGAGCCCAGGAGAGAAACGAACAAGCTTCCTTCCGTATTTCAAAATTAAACCTTACAGGGATATGGATATAAAAGAATGGGATTATAACTTGTGAAAAAACATTACAAGAAAATTTCAGAGTAAATGCCTACCTTCTTGAAAGTCCAAGCTACATTGTTTGTACCAAATAGCTACACTATGATGGACTTCTCTTTACAAAATTTAGTCCAACCATTATCTTCTCTAGCTTTCCTACTCTAAGTGATAAAATGAAAAATAAGAAAGTGAAAATTCTATTACAGGTGACATCCACGACAGTTGGTCGAAATATGTCACACCAGCATAGCCATGGGAAAATGAGCCAGAATTTTGTTGCTCAGTCAAATATCAAGCTGCACAACATCAGGCAAAGGGACGTCCATAGCCACCAAATTGGTTCCCACAAATTATCGTTTTCTGTTCAATCTATCTATGTATATATCCTTTGCATATATTTGTCCATAAACCAAGGGAGACAAATTTATCAATTTTCATCCTCTGTTAAGGTGGCAAAGGAAAAAGGTCTGAACTTGTATCCATCACCGTGGTAGAATTTATTTTGAAATTCAACCCAATGAAGACGCAGGGCATGAAGAAAAGCGCTCAGAGTCTCCATCATAAGTAGTATAAAAGCAGTTGCAAATGCAAAAACAACTAGCCCCACTAACCGAATGATAAGATTGTCATACCTATTAAAATTGCAATCAGCAATGACATCAATGATTAAAGATGAAAAAATGAAATTGAGAAAACAGATAAAGTAAAGGAATGCAAACATAGATGAGTAACTCTTGAGCATAAGACACCTCAACAAAAAAGTGGATACATGATAACAGGTTTTTTCATGCTGCTCTCAATGAATTTTTAACTAATATTTCTGCAATTTAACCCCATAGACAAACGAAATGCTTATATTCATAAAGTGGGGAAATTGAAATTGGTTGCATAGTTATATCTTGACAAGGTAAAATTCCTGGGACCCAGCAGAAGCTACACTAATCTACCCGAATTGATTAAAATAATTTTGTCAGCCAGAAATCTAATGACAATAGTGCCACAAACCCAAACCATAAATACAATATCTGTTCAAAAAGTAGTCTACATCATAAAAGTATCTTACCGACTAATCCTATATAAGGAAACAGTTTCTAACTATCATCAACAATGAACCAATGATACCCATTTCGTACTTCAATCTCAACGATCCTAATCTATAAAACTTACTTTCACTGCTACAAGAAAATACATTAACATTGAGGTATGCTAGCTATTTCCCTACAAAACCAACCATAAGAGTATCTTCAAATAACAAGTTAAGCTATTTGATGATCAAATTCATATTTTGATAGCATCTATTGCCATTACACTTCTTCTTAAGGTCACATGATAAAAAACAGCATTCCTCTCTGCGAAAAGACCAAATGTATTCGGTGGAAGGGTGTGTTTGGTTTTCGAGAAATTGTGAAGAGAGAAATAGGTTTGAGAGTGTGCGAGAAAAGAGAAATATATGAGAAATATGAGATTTGAGGTATTGTATGGTATAAAAGAAAAGAAGAAAAATAAAGAGCAAAGAATCTAATTTTATGAATTGACAAATTAACCCCTATCTAAAAAAGGATTTAATTTATATACATGTCAGTTTACACTGTCGGCAAATCATAATAGTCAGATCATTGAAATCATTTGACTTTGACTATTTTGAAAGTCAAACATACAAGTGGTTGTGATTTTTTGACAATGTAGAACTTTTTACACGGACAAAGTATGCAAATTAATCTCGTAAAAAATATCTGGTAAAAGTTATACTTCAACTAAAAATATAATTTATTTTGTCAAAAATTAATTTATTTTAAGTTTATTTAAACAACTGAATTGAATAATTAAATTTGAAGTTTTATTAATTAGTTAAAAGTTATTGAGCAAGTGAAGTAACGCTGACCCACATGAAATGTTTTGTTATATAACACGTAGAAATTGGGCCCGTTTATTTTGGATTTTTTCGACAAAAAATCTAATTTTTGATCTAAAAAAATCACTTTTTTATTTTTGTAGTGTTCGTTTTAGATTTTTAAAAAACCCATTTTGTTAAAAAAATCATTTTTAACCTCAAACTGAAAAGCTATTTCAAGTAGCTTTTCCAAAATCTATTTTTTTCTAAACATAAGGAACTAAAGTGTAAGAGTTTCAAATCTTAAAAAATGATTTTTATGATAGTAAACAAACAGAAATAGCTTTAGATTTTTTAAAAAATCTCTAGATTCTTTCAACTCAAAATCTATTTTTTTTTAAAGCTGAAACAAACGCACCCATTATTTATTGTCTTTTTATACTATTTCTCTCGTAGATACTTCTCTCTTCTCTAAATCTATCGTTCCAAACATGGTGTAAAAGCCATCCTTTATTTAGCATTGCACGATAAACCGTCAACTCAACTACAGCTATAAATTATAGTTTGTATACTATGGGATGCATGTTGAAGGGGGAAATTGCAAAGAAGATAGTGTAAACAGGAATGACTCCATAGAGCTTGAAGAACACCATATCAAAGGTTATAGGCCACTTACCCCCAAGCTAGTAGCAGGACTTTCTCATAAAAAACAGTTGAAAGTTCTGAATGAGCCAAGCTGCAAAATGGTCACAGATCAACTAAATCACGAATTTATAAAATAGGAAACTGAGGCAAGTAGGGAAAATCACAGCTGGTCAAACCTTAATGCCCAAAGTCGAAGATATGATGCTGTATTTGAAACAGAACCAAGAACAAACTCAATGGAGTGAATCATTTGGTGAACAAAGACCTCACTGAAATTAAATTCCTCATGATGTTGCCTGGCAGAATCTGGTTCAACCTCAAGATCAGCTTCAAAGGTATTAAGCACACCATAATTGCGTCCTTGAAATCTCTGTAATATCATCAGGATAGATAAATAATAATCCTCATAAAATCTGTGGCATTGCTTTGTTAATAACTGGCAGTCAACAAAAGCACAGAACAAAGGCAAACTATTGCAAGAAACAAAAATAATTAGCTTGGCCAATTGAAGTTGTATTTAATTTAAAAATTGTTTATTTTAGTCCAAAGAAAACTGATCTTAGAATCGATATTAGGGAGATTTTTTATTCGACGACCATAAGCAGAAACACAGTCGTAAAGGGGAAACTCAAACCGATAAGCATGTGTACATAATGTAGACATATTTACATGTAATTAAAAAGTTTCGGAAACAAAGTTATTAACTTTCAAACAATAAAATCAAAACACAAGGGAGACAAAAGAGGCACCTCATTATGAAGTTTCTTTAATATAAAAGGCTTTGGAAAGAGCATCCACGGAACTGCAATTAGAGCCAGAAGCAATAACAAAATCTGCATATCATGAACAGTAATTTAAAAAGATGAAAAACACTAAATCAATCAACAATTATCAACTACCAATGAAGAAAAGAACCATACTTGAAGTGGCCTTTGGCCCCAGAACAACTCATTCTCACCAAGATTGTCAAAAGGGCTTAAAAACATGTAAATCATTATATGATAAAGGTCTGCCTGAGAGCCAGTACACCACTTGACAACAATGAGAAGGGAAAGGTACCCAAATAAACTGTTAAGGAAAATCATCTGCGGCACAAACTGATACCTAAAGCAACATGAAGAGCAAATTAAAACATTTTACTTATAGCTAGCAAAATTATAGCTACAGGGGGAAGTGAGAAGAGTAAGACACCTTATATCCAGTGAGCTGCCAAAGAAACGAGCATTGAAATAACTTAATAAAATTCCCAAGTTCATATGTACCACACCAAATAGAATGGACATCTTCATCTTGAGAGAGTTTAGAAAGGGCAATTCTGAACGACTTCCACGCCAGCTGGGATCCACACCAAATGGGTATGGTTCTCTGTATTTTACTAAGCCAGTAGTATGTGCATCCCTAATAAGAGGAGGTAAACAACGAAAAATCAAACAGTGCAAGATAAAGCCTGGCTACAAAAAACATTTAATTTTACACATGATCTGACAATATAAATACTCAAATTAGCACTATTTTGAAGTACAAAAGGAACATAAAAAAGAGACAACCAGAAGAGTGCAACTATGCCAGAGAAGCCAGAGAAGCCAGTCAAACGAGTCCTATTTACATTGATTTGAAGGTAATAATTTTAAAGAAATGTGAACCAATCCTAAATAAACAGCGCTTCAATTTTTAAATATAACAGTCATAAAATACAGGTGTTTCTGTCAGAACTTTAACCAAATACATCTGATATTGTCGAACCAAAAAATTCTTCTCATTATGGTCGACAAGTTAAGAGTGGCACTGAAAAATGATTTGAATTAGCATTCATATTTTAGTAAATTCCAAGTCTGATAATCAAGGAGTCATCAACATGACATGAATGGAAGAATTAGTTTTTGGATAGGCAAATGTTAGTGAATTAGCTGTTATGTTAATTTCCAAGGTTTGAACCCTGAACCTCGTTCTTAAAACTATTTTGGTGTCCCTTAGCTCACCAACTGAGCTACCTACGTGGGACAAAAAGGTTGAATCTTTGACCTCTGCCCAAAACCTACCCATCCCAATCACCTGAGTTAACTGCTTGTATGGCATATTACAGTAAATAATTTGAATCGTTAACTCATTGGTGCTCAAAATTCAAAATGCACACACTCAACTCATAAGTCAGAAGGTAAAGAAGTCCCAAAGTTAGAAGAGTTTTCAACAATAGTAAGAAACAATGAATGTATATGTCAACAAATTATATAAAGGCAATATTTAACACCAATGATTTAGGCGATGGAACAAAAAAAAATCAACTGGCACAAAAATTATAGACTGTAAAGAACCAAATGGAAGACAGCTGCATGAACTATCTCGGAATATGTAAGCAGACACACTAAATATGTAAAACGGAATAGAGAAAAACTCTTCGTAGATTAACTCAAAATAAATTGAAAGTAATAACATTAAAACATCAACAAGTAATGGAACAAAAAAGACTGACACAAATTATAAGCTGTAAAGAGACAAATAGAAGACACCTGCATGAAGTATCTCGGCATTTGTAAGCAGACGCACCAAATATGTGAAAAGGAACCGAGAAGAATTCATTGTAGATTAACCCACAATACATTGAAAATAGTGACATCAAAAGAAGCACATAGCGCCCACCAAATAACATCTCCATAAAGCTTCCTAGTCGCTGGCAGAAATCATATAGAATTTTTAGGGCCTTAATTTGCCAAGAGCAGAACATAGGTAAATGATATTTTGTGTAAATGTTTGCATTTTTATCCATAATATATTTCAATTTCAAGATATTAAAGGACAATAACTTATTTTAAATGGCTAAAAATTGCCACCAAATTATGTGTTTATCAGGTAAAATATAGAAAAATGAAAAGCTGGATGCTCAAACTTTAACATCATTAGCATGGCCCTACTAAACACCAGATGGAAAAAGAAGCATGATCAAATTTGATATATCTAAATTAAGCGTTTTATCAAAGAAGATCAACCGTAATAGATGTCACATGTGAGGCCCATTATGATATTTTGGCAAAATCCTTCCACGCCTACTTTATTTGTGTCACACGTAGAATGACAATACCTGATTGCTGAGCTTCCTTTCATGTGCTATAAGAACCAATGCTCCAAGCAGCAGGCAAATTCCATGACCCCAGTCGCCAAACATCACCGCAAAAAGAAATGGGAATATAATAGTTGTGTAAACTGCTGGATTTGCTTCTTGATATCTTGCAACACTGCCAAATAAAATGGTTTGTTAGGAGTCTTTCAATTGTTAACAGCACATAGCCATATATTTCTAACTATGTGAAAGGTAACTTATTTCAACACATCAACTTATTTGTATCACTGCTAATAAACAAAGTAAATATTTGCTCACCCATATGCATCTACAATTTCTTGATATGGATTTGTAAAACTGTTGGTTCTAAAATATGTAGGTGGCGATTCTAGTGCATCCATTGAATGAAGGATTGCCCCCACTTGAGAATTGCTGTCAAAAGTTGCACGTTGCAGTGCATCCTGAATCTGGAAAATCAGAAGATACAAGCTTTTTACTAGAAAATATAAAACAAAAATACGAAAGGTGTTTGCAACTCGTCAAAACTTAAAAGGAAGAAATAATTACGGAGGATCAAACAAATTTAACGGAAAAAACCTGTGCTTTTGCAAATATTGGACACCAGCCCTCTCCAACAAGACATTTTTTGGTGACATCAAAATTTAACATGTTCAGCGTGTCATACACGGCCTTCTCTCTTCTTACCTAGGACAAAGATGACAAGGATGAAAGCTATTGGTTCATAAATCAAACAATGATAAAGTATTAGGACTTCTTTAAACCTACAGCATAAAGAACGTAAAAACCTTAGACAAGAAGTCATTCAGAAGCTAGCGCTTACCATGTCCATCCATTTTGCTAAATGACCTCCTACAGAAGATAGAGCCTTATTCCGATGCCTAATCCCAGCATCCAAAGTTGCCTCTAAGTCAGCAAGGCGAGATGAAACCTGTAACCATAGACTATATTTTTCAATTATAAATCATAGTTTCTATTGGAATATTTTGAAAGTATCTCACAATACTACTATTGTATCTATGACTATTTTAGAGTACCATTGACAATTCTTAATATTGGCTTTCATATTTCATCACATCTCATAATTTGTTTCATTTTTTATTTAGGATTGGTATTCATATAAATTGGGTAAAATGTTTTGTCTTTTGTATGATATCTAAACAATATCAATAACTATTTGTTCTATATTTTCTCTTTTCCTGTTTCCTGAACAAAAACCTTATAAATCTTACGGTTTTCAACTTCCTGTTTTTATATTTACCAATGGTGACATGCAGTGATATAAAACAACATCAAGAACCTAAAGGTCCACTCAGTCTACTATTTTTCTCTCACATTTAAGTTTTTATTGCTGATACTGATATTGCTGGAAAATATCTCCCCAAAAAAATGATATTGCAAACTGAAATCTTAAAAAGCATATAAAGAAGACTCTTGGATTTCAAGACAAGATCTCTGAATATTAATTTATGATAAAGGTTGAAGTTAAGAAGTTGAAGTCCCTGGCATGCAACTTAAAATAACAAATTGTATTAACTTTTCAAACTTAAACAATAGACCTGAAAAGCCCTGTATTATATAGAGACTGGACCATACTTAGCCCTGGCCCCTGTGTTACAAAACAATTAAAGAGGAAAACAGATAAAATGTTCTTAAGCTAAGCATTTTTACCTCCCGGGTTATTTGCCTTTGTTTACTTATATCTTCAGGAACAGGGTAACAATTTGCACCAAAAGCTTCACAAATTTTCAGAATCTTCGTTCTAGCTTGCTCCCCAGAGAAAAACACAACAAACACAGTTTTCTCAACCTGAAAAAAAGTTCAAAACAATGCATAAATTAGTGGGACAATAAACCAAAACAAACTAAATACAGATTAAAAATAAAGCCAAATTATGCATTTTTTTAAATTGAGAAAAAGAAAAAAACCATCTCAGTTGAAATAGGATCCATAATTTGCTCATCAGCCGGTGCCTGATTGAAAAGCATATTGCCTCTTGTGGCACGAAACAACATCCTTTCAAACCTGAGAACTTTGGATTTACAAATTATCCCACTGATAAATCTTAAACCAGATTGGTTAGATTTTGATGGTCCAGGCATCGTTTCCTGTACAAAATATTATTATAGTGAACTTACAGGATAAAATAAAATCGAAAAAACTAGGAATTGAATCTACACTTTTCACAGTTAAAAAACATCAAGGGAAAAAAGGGATGCTCAAGGAACCTGTTCAAACAAAAATGGCGTCTCAACGAAGTCTTCATTTGAGTAAACATTTTCCTCCAGTTCTCTCTCTTCTGAAAGGGCATGTCCGTGACTTGAAACAAGAAAATTACATGCCTGAAATATGCCCATACAACTATATTTTATGTATATGAGAGAGTATATAGGAGTTATATTATATTAAAACAGTAGGATTGCATTAATTAATTATGAATGTTGAATACAATATCAATTGATGGAGTGGATTAAAAACAGAACTATATTAGAGCAGCAAATGAACTGTAAAACTCCAATAACTAATGCTAAGTGATGATAAGAAACAACAATATTTGCTAACTATTTTTCAAACAGGGAAAATCTTTTGTAACCTAAATAACAGAGAGCATATGGATAACTCTAGTACTTTGGAAGTAACAAGAGAATATGCTCAGCGCAAATAGCCATGGAAAATACCTTTTGCAGAACAATTTTGAACTCAAGGAGTTCGTTATATGATTGCTGAAGTTTCTCACTGTTAGAGTTCATTTCAATTATCTCATGTTCATGCTCAGCAAGTTGCGTCTGGTTTAAGAGAAATCCACAAATTAAAATGTCAGATTCAAGACAAAAAAATCCCCACATAAACTAATGAAACTGCAAATAACCAGTATATTGCAGGCAACATTACAAGTTTACAACATATTGAACGAAAGGCCCAAGGATAGGACAGTGATCATATCAATTGAGAAAAGAGAAGTAAAATAGAGAAGGACCTCTATATCCTCCAAGTTTGTATCTGATTGCAAGACAGAATGGGATGACATTATCCCAGCTTTATTGACCTGATCGATGAGGAACCGTAGCTTTCTTGACATTTCTGCACATCGCTTTACCTGTCAAAAAACAAAATGCAGTTGATATTGGTTAATATATCAATATAACTTTTTAAGATAGATATCAATATATCTAGTCCAAAAATAATAGTTATTATAGCTGATAGAATACATGGAAAATATCTCATGAAATCGTTATTGTATCTTATAATATTTTAGAGTATTATGGGTGATCTTGGTTGCCAAACTTCATTATATTCCATGATTTGTTTTCTTAAATTATGGATTGAGTATGTCTAAAATAAGGTACAGGTTTTATTTCAGTTTTAAAAATTTTCCTGCCCCTTAAAGTATTCAATCGTTATTCTTGAGGAACATGGATGGGAAGGTTCAGTTTTTGGCTTCTTGATATTTATAATTGCTTGTCCAAAAAAATTCACTGAAGATCACTATCCAACTCTTCGGGCGAACAATCACTCGAGGCATCTTTTTAAGGTATCTTTCTAGCAAAATGAATTAAAAGTTTTAGTTACTGGTACTAATAATGGTTTGATAGGAAATTCTCTTTGATGATCGTTCCAAAGAAATCTCTTCTTCAATGGCAAGGCAACGTTCTAACCCACTCTTCTAGAAGGTGCTCATTTCCACCATCTTGCTACTATTTAGTCAATGTACTTGTGTAGTTGAATTTTCAGTTTTAAAGGGTTCATTCTTGAGGGGAATGTTAGAACTTAGAATATCTAGAAAGTATTTAAGTATATCATAATTATATGAAAATATTTTTGGAATATCTTAAAAGATCTCTTGAGAATAGTAGGCATTTAATTATATCTCATGATTTATTTAATAATCTCATTAGGAATATAAATATTAGTAAAAATAAAGCTCAGTGCCATTTTATTTTCACATCAATATACATCAGAGAATTATTATTCAGTCTCTTTTATCTCTCTTTACCACATCTTCTACCTAAATTCTTTTTTTTTTTAACGACAAATGTTACTATAGTTAGTATTACATTGGGGGTACGATTAAGCCCTCTCCCTTTTTATCACTTATCCTTAGTTTTCCAACCCGCCCCAACCACAAAGCCGACCATATACATCCTCTTCTACCTAATTATTGTCAATGTCCATGTCGTATACACCAAATTCAGTTGGCATTAATTCTAGAAAGAGAGGAAAAACATCATCAAACAACCTATTTTCTAAAGTTTGAACCTATTTCTTCCATCTTTTGATATAAAATATGGAGATTGGATAACTATAATCCGATTCACATGAAACAAACAGCTTTATACATTTTCATATTATTTTAACTACTAAATCGAGTAAGTATTCAAGTCCCAACCACGAACAAAGTCTAAACATAAACATCATATTCATGTACCATTCCAAAAGTAAAAAAAGAGGGCATTGAAAAAGAAACAGGAATTCTGATAATTAATGCAGTGTTGATTACCTGGTTAACAAATGTTCTCTGGAAGGGGCTTTTTTCAGCATTTAACTACAAATGAGAAAATACAGTCATAAGAAATTCAATGATTAGAGATCATAGAAGAATTTTACACCTCCAACATCCAAACTAGAGATTTTACAACAACAAAACCTTTTCTCGCTGGGTGGTAAACCAGAAATTTGGGATATTTATATTACTTTTTGAATCCCACATATGGCGGTAAAAGAGAAATATAAACAAGCTTTGAATATTTCCTAACTCGCATGGTAGCATACTGCCAGCCAGCATACCATTGTAATATGATACAGAACTGCATAAGAATATATGCTATTACAAAAAAGAATATCCTTGATAATCAAAATATCACCCCACTAGCCTCTCCCCCGGTGAAATGTAAGAGAATAAACCAAGATTACATAACATTGAAGTCTTTGCATAGCTAGCACATCCTGAAATATTGAGATCCAGATCCAACCAAGACTCTAAGCTCAAACGAGCTACATATCACAACCCGTACAGCACTTTAACTATACTCCTATGTTATGTAGATGGTTCTTTGCCAATTTTTACTTATATGGTCACACAGAAGCCCTTAATTACCAATAGAATTTACCATTATCCGTAGCAGCAGTATACACATTGACACACAATCAGAATCTAACCACGAAACAAAATAATCATGTTTCCAAAATTATCCTATTGAACCTACACCAAAGTTATGCAACAGCACCGTGGGAAGCAGTGAACAGAGAGGTTCAATGTGAGTTGGAAGTCAAAACCCAAACTGAAGCCCTATCAACAAGTTAAACAAGGAATGTATTTGTAACCCATCTTCACCAAGTACTTGAAATCCCAGTGACATGAGAAAATAATCGAAAATAACTTAGTAGGGCCGGTTTGGTTTGAAAAAACATTTTGCATTTTTATTTCGTATTTTCACTTTTTATTACAGAACTAACAGTTTGTGTCCTATTTTCAAAAATTTGCATGTGAAATAGCTATGTAGTACTGATACCAGATTGAAGTTGTGTCCAACTTCCGACGTGTGTCGGTGTTTGACACTAATACGACATTGATGCATGTGATTGCATTCAACCACTTTCAACTTTTCAAATTATTATCACTGTCTACGTGTCAATGTTGTGTCTAATGTCTACGCATGAGTCCACACTTCGTTGAAATAGTAAACAGTATTTTTTTTTTCAACGTGCATCTTTGAAAATATAGGAAACAAATGTGTTATGCAATTAAAAGCAAAACACGTAAAATCATTTTCTAAAACCAAACATTTAGCATGCAATGTAGTAAAACTTAAGCAACTCATCAATGTAACCAAAATATCAACTCATCAACCAACTCTCAAACCATTATTTAGATTCAAATACCAAAAAAAAAATGCAATTCAATGTTGGATAATACTTTGCATACATTCCAGTGAAGCACTTAGCATCTCTGTAGCACCGACACCTCTGATCAAAGGCGTGTCTGGTGTCAGACATGTGTCACTGTCACTTTGTCAGACTACATGTGATTACATTCAAATAATTCATTTTTTTAAAATTATTATCAGTGTCAACGTGTTGAACATGTGAGTGTGGTATTCATATCACTGCTTCATAGCGTAGCATCCAACGCAACAAAACAATGAAACTACCTCTATGAACAAATCGACGCAACGGCACGAAATTCGTAAATTCAACACATGAATTCAACAATGCTGCATTTCAATTCGAAAAATACAAGGAACTCCAAAAACAAAACAAACACCGATACACATTCAACGCATTCAAATCAAGGAACAACGAAAAGAAAAACAAGGCGCGAAAATAGAAATGCGTAAGGATCTGAGAGAGAAATTACGTCGCGAAATTGAAGAAGACCGAGTTGGCCTAAATAGGTGATGATTCGGTGAGCGGACTCAGCGGGAATGATGAGTTGAACGAATGTCATCTTCTCGGAACGCATGAGATCCATTGAAGGTAGTTTTTCTGTGAAATGATCCATTGTTGAATTGAATTTCGTTATAGATCTGAAAAATGTGAATAATAATAACCGTTTGAAGGGTAGTTAGTTACGGAGGCTGAAAATTTGAGCACTCCGCTTCACTTTCTTCGTTGCAACTGTCATGTCATTGTAATGGAACTTCAAATGGAAAACTAACTTTAATTAATGTTTCTTAATAGTTAATCAAAGTCATTTAAAGAATTTTTTATTTTTTTGTCAAAATAAAAAGAATTTTTTTATGTTGTTGACGAGAAAGCAATACCTTATACTATATATTTTAAAAATAATAGTATGATATGTTAATCTAAAATAATTAAAATTTATATTTTAACATGAAAATTAAAGTTTCTTTTTTTAAAAGTTTAGTATTCTAACCATAATGGATACAGTACGATAAGCATACGCCGGTACGTAAATTTTTTATAATTTAGAATACGATTGAATTACGACACGCTAATAAAAAATTAAAATAAATCTTTTTTGAGAAAATTTAAAATAAAACTTATATCCATATAAAATACTTAAAAAAATATGCATTAAATATTCGCCATTAATATTGTCTCGCTTTTTTATCTTTCATTTGTACCTATACAAATAGTATCCAATAAAATATTTTTCCGTAAATACATATAGACGAGTGTTCACAAATATAGAAAGAATATTGGTATTTATTACTTATCCGATATAAATATAGTCTTCATGTTTAGAGTATCTGCGCGCTTTGATAGTTCTGTTTGGGAAAAAATTACAGCATTATGCAACGCCATAGTGGTGTCCGTGTCACCATTATCATGATGATAGCTAATTGAGGTTATGTAGAGTATACTCATAGTTAAATTTAATTACATAAGCAAGTAATGTTATTATATCTATAAGGTCAAATAATGTATATCTGTAAGGCTAAAAAAAGCTATTATTTGACTTGAATCGGACTTCAAGTGAGAATTACTTGATGTAAAGTATGTCGCAAATATCAAATATAAACGCTGGTAGCACCGACACTAACCATTGAATCTATGCCAAGGGTAGTATATTTTGTTGATACTTTCATAGTTCGAAAAGATAGATCGCATGTGGCTACATTAATTATTATATAGTTTAGTGATATGACTCAAAATTCATGTAGTCGCCAAGAAATGAAGTTTGATAAAGTTTTTTCGTAACAATACGTTCTTATATATCCATGTGAATTTTTCTTGGATCAAGATACTCTCAGGTTCACATAATACAGTCTCATGCTGAAGAGAGAAACAAAATTTTGAAATGAGTTCCACACTAGTGAATTTCGTTCTCTGTATATGCTTGATCGTTTGGAAAAACATTATTTTGTCACTGTAGCCAAAAAGAGAAGACTACATTATTTTGTTCTTTACATTTTTATTTTTTTTGAGGGAATTTTGTTCTCTACATATATAACTAATAACTTCCTCAACTCATTTTTAACACATTTTCTACCTAAGTTCGTATTGTTTAAAATTATGCAAATCTATTTCAATACAAAAGTTAGATTGCATCACATCACAAATACTCAGGTCGTTCAAGATGAGTGTGGATAATGCTTTGAGCAATTGGTATTCCCGCAATTTAATTAGGATTGTTGGGGATGGACATAACACTTACTTTTGATTAGATTTGTTGTTGAATGGAATGGTAATGAGTGAGAGATGTAGGAGATTGTTTAGTTTGTTACAATGTGAAGAGGAGTTTAATGATGCAGTGTAGTTTTTTGTTGGCTGATGTTTCTTTGATAATGTGGTTAATGATTGGGCTTGAAACCATGTATAGTGTCAAGGAAGCATTTACATTCAGACTGCCAGCCAACTAGGTGTAACGGATTGCGGCGTTAAGGTGTGACGGATTGCGGCGTTAAGAAAATCGTACATCATTTGTTTTTTGAGTGGCCATTTTTTAGGCGAGTTTGTTATGTGTCTTGGATTTGTGGTGCGATCTTCAATAATCATCAAAACTAAATCGGGAGTCACAAAGATGAACTTGTGAAAGACACCGCCGTAAAATAGGAATTCAATTTATGAGTTGAAAAGACGTCACAATCAATTATAAAAGTTGAAGTTTTAGGACTGCTGCATGCCTAAGGCTGAATTCGAACTCAGAACCTTGGTTAAGTTTTAAGAGATTTGTTCCATCTTATATAAGCATTTTTTGGTACCTCCCATTAAACTCTATAAATTAATCTTCATTTATTTTTTTGGTACAGCTATAAATTAATCTTTAAACTCTAAATAAATAAATATAAACAATGAAAAAATATATAATTATTTACGCTGTCTGTATAAACCCTTGTTTACCTTTTTTTCGTTCTCACTTGGTGTGTCTGTGTGTGTATAAATAAAAAAACACAGGGTTCTGGCAATAGTATTAAACCGGAGCTTTCTCTGAATCCATACATACATAGCAGATTCTCCGTTCTCGACTCCACTCACTCAATCATCGTAATTCAATTCATTCGTATTCAATTCTATCATAACAATACTCAATTAGGTTAGATTCTAGGTTTTCTTCATTCGTTTTAGTTAGATTTTAATCGTTTTATATCCAAAGAAAGGGAATGACGGTTTTCTCTTCCCTTCCTTGAAACTATTTGATATGAAAATAATTAGGAAACTGAGATTAGTTATGATATGGATTTGATTATTGTTTGATTGGATAAATAACTTATTTGCAGCTTATAGCATAAGCGCTTATCATGACAAGCGTTTATGTATAAGCTACTTCTATTGGAAATTAAAGTTAAATTGTTTTAGTATAAGCTATAAGCCATTTTCATGAAACAACATCTTGCAAAACTTATGAAAATAAGCTGAAAACTGCTTGTTTTCATAAATTCTCCCAAACAGTCTCACAAACTTATGCCAGTAGATAAGCTCAAATAAGTCAATCCAAAGAGGCTTTGCGTTGTTTTTATTAGTTCTTTCAAATGCCCCCATGCTTTACAACTAGGCCATATATTCGTTTTCATGCTACTAGTAAATGGGAGTGTGAATAAAAACACCAACTAACAAATTGATCTTTTGAACAGTTTGTTTATTCAATTATTCCTTTTTTCTCATAATTTTCACACATTTATACGGACCTTTACCTTTAGCAAACAGTTTAGAATGTCTATGTTGTGTTACCTAAACTAGAGCACCAAATAGCAATTACTGAGTCGTTCCCTATGCATGCTTTTTTTTCTTCCCATAAAGTAGCGAGTTAAATCTAACTAAGCCGAATTTGAACTTGTTTTCTTCAGGCTAGCTTCTATACAAGATGGGGAAATCAGAAGCAGATGATAAGATTCTCAGCTACAATGATGTGGTGCTTAGACGATCTGATCTAGGCATCCTTGGTGGTCCATATTTTTTGAACGATCGAATTATCGAGTTTTATCTCAGTTATCTTTCTTCATCCCATCCCTCTCAGGATATCTTGCTGGTTCCACCATCTATCGCATTTTGGATAATACAATGTCCTGTTGTCGAGGCTCTCAAAGATTTCTTAGATCCCCTTCATTTGTCTGATAAGGAACTGGTTTTATTTCCAATCAATAATAACGATGACGTTAACGTATCTGAAGGCGGATCTCATTGGAGCTTACTTGCATACTACCGCAATGCGAATGTATTTATTCATCATGATAGCTGCAGAAACATGAATGCAACACCTGCTAAGAAACTCTATAAAGCTGTTGTTGGATACATGGGATTATCTGAATCGGGTTCCAAGGCCGGCTATTTGGAATGGACTGATTCACCTAGGCAAGCGAATGGTTATGATTGTGGCTTGTATGTCACAGCCATAGCAAGAGTGATATGTGACTGGTATGTAAATAGTAAAAAAACTGATGCAAATGATCTGTGGTTCTCTGCGGTGAAGGAACAGGTTACTCCATCTGCTGTTGCCTGCATGCGAAGTGAGATTCTGGCCTTGATCAGAGATCTAATGGCTAAACATTCCGGCCAGCGTGCTCAACAATAAAATCTGGTTTCCACTAATTTGATTTTGAAGGCCTCCAATTTTATCTAGTATTTTTGAACCTTTGTCTGCCTAGTTGCTGCTTAAGCAAATTTTATCTTAGTATATTGTTGGTTGTTAGGAAGTAAATACCAAAATCAGATTATATTTTGGCATATTTTTTTGGAGCTGTGTATGAAATTAGATTTTCATTACACCTAAACGTAGTGACATGATCTATCTGTTACAATGTGATTGAAGGTTCTCATACGTGTTAATGTTTTCTCAGTCATAATGTTAACAGTACAGCTGCATTTTTATCTGTTATCTCAGCGTGCTAGTTTGCTTTTGGTATGTTTTATTTAACTAAGTCCGTTGTTAATTTCCATACAAACTTTTTTTTGGTCGTCAACATAAGTTCCATACAAACTTGAATTTGAAATCCCCGGTCCTTGAATCAAATTTGGAAGTAATGCATGATAATGTGCAGATCTCAACATTTTCGGTTGTCTTGTGTACCACCAATAAATATATATTGCGCCTAAATGTTTTTGCCGCTTTTTGTATGTGTAATTGTGTTTTTTTATTGCATTGGAATAGGGGAAGAGAAATTTGGATATTCCCAAGAATATTTAACTAGAAATTGGTGGTTAGCAAAGGGAAGACTCTCAAGTATATGTAAACTTCTTGTGTGTTTGGTTTTGCATTGAAGAATGAGGATTCTCGCGTTCCTCTACTGTTAAAATTATAGAAGCTACAAATTATGGCTTCAAGTTGAACGTGTTTTAAGTAACTTTCCACCGCAAAAATAAATGTGTACTTCAACTCTAACTTTCTTTCCGTTTTCCTTTCTTTCCTGAAAGAGATGACTCTCTAATGTTGCGCTCATTTTACTCTTGTTCCGACAGTGTTCATGGTAATTCATCAATAAAAGAATCATTATTTAGTGTTACTTCAAATTAGTTCCACTCTCCACCCTTAATTAATAAATTTGTCCTTTAACGAAATTCTACCATTGACTTTAACGAAAGGGAATTAAAGTTCTCAAGTTTACCGATCTCAACTACTTGAACAAAATACAAATGCATCAGAACGGTAATATATGGCATTTAAATAGTACTATCTATTAACTATATGGCATTTAAACAGTAGTATCTGTTAGCTTTAACATCAAAATAGAATTGGACTGCCAATACTTCATAAGGACCCACTAGCCCTATATGAGAACGCCGCCATTACTCACGCAAGAGCACGCCCCTTTTCCTTAGAGAAATGATATTTGTACAACCATTATATGACAATTTTTTGACAACTCACTTTCATACTCACATTATATTTTTACTATCTCTCTTCCTTTTTCTCTATTGTTTTCTAACCACTAAAAAGAAAGAAAAAGGTCGTCATAAAAGTTGTCTCAAATGATTGTTCAAATATCATTACTCTTTCCTTATCCCCTGAAACCATCACGCCGTACCTTGAGGCTAAATATTCGGCCAGAATATCCAGATTTAGGGGGATATACATGTTTTCCCCTATCACAAGTGAATTAAGGATTAAGTCACGAAATAAGAGGCTCAATCAGGCTATAAATAACCCCCTTGAGATCAATCTCAAGGCATGACCTAATCAGATACTAAACCCCGGATTCAGTATTGTACTCACTGTAAGAACAAGAATAAAGGGTGAATTACAATAACTAATGTTAAATAAGGGTGTAAAGTACAAACTGGACGCATAAATTAAGAGTACAAAGTGCATTTCCTAAAATAATCCATGACGGCCACTAGAGAGGTAGCAAATAGTAGAGGAAATGCAGTCTCCTCTTCATACAAAAATGAGTTTCCACTGTTTTTAAAAAATACATAAATACACAGTCCCTGTTGTAGAAGCATCACTTTGCATTTAGCCATTGGCATTTTAAAACATCCAAGAGAACTGGTAGCAAGGACAACCATAAAACATCCAAGAGAACTGGTAGCAAGGACAACCATAAAACATCCAAGAGAACTGGTAGCAAGGACAACCAGGAGAAAATATTTGAACAAACACGCTGATTCATAACGTTGAATAACACCCATCAAAATTTTAAGGAGCTTGAACATCTGATACTATTGTTTTCTGTTTATCTGTATATTGAATCATAGTAAACTCTATTTCCATTCACAAGATTCGATGGCTGGAAGAACTGTGCTGTATGAAAAGTAACAATATCTGCAAGTCCTGCACCATCAGTAGTATACAGCAAAAGCATGAGAACAATAAAAGTTCCAAAATAAAATGAAGGGTTAATAGGTCTTTACCCCCCTGTAATATAGGTCATTTCCGGTTTTCCCCCCTGTAAAATTTATTTTTTGGTTTACCCCCCTGTAAAAAAAAATTGTTTTGATTTACCCTCCTAATAGGCCAAACAAAAACCATTTTTAATTTTTTTCCAAGAAATTTTCGTTTTTGTTTGGCCTATTAGGGGGTAAATCAAAACAAATTTGTTTTACAGGGGGTAAATCAAAAAAATTATTTTACAGGGGGGAAAATCGGAAATGACCTATATTATAGGGGGGTAAAGACCTATTAACCCTAAAATGAAATAAACCAGCACAAGAGGTACATCAGGCTTAGCACAATTACATGATAGCATGTCAAAATTGGCAATGACATAGAGACTTCTAGCAGGGAAGCAAAGTCATCAATATTTATATTGGATTTCTTTTTTATTTTATTTTTATTTTCTGGGAAGGGAGAGGTGGAAGGATTGAACCAACATAACAGAAATAATGAAACATGCGACGAAACAACAAGGATTCCCAAGTAGGTCCACGGAAAAATTAGAAGCCATTCACATTCAGTGAAAGTTTTTAGAAATGGCACTCACCTCTTTTGGAGATTATTTACGCCGTGCTAGTGTCCATAGGATAACTCCCCAGCACTCGCAAGAATGTAGCAAACTCCTGCAAATTATATTGATTTTAGAGCAACTATTCACAGATAATCCTTAATACGCTTCATAAGATTAAACCAAGTCACACCTTTAGATGCCTTAAGGCATTTTGTGCATTCTGATCAGCCATTGAGGCTTCAAAATCAACATAGAAAAGATAATCAAAGTACCTGTTTAAGATATCACTGTGGTAAGCTCAACAATTATTAACAATCTAACATCTTCGTAAATGCAACACTAATAATGATTTGAACCAATTAAAAGATGAATGAATTAGAACTCGGAAAATGAATTATGGCTACGGCCTTCATTACTTGTACTTGGAATACCTATTGTTGTTATCATCAGATGTTCGTAGAGGTTGCTTTCGCAAAGGACGACTTTCAATCTATAAGAAGAGTCAATCAATTGTACAATCAGAAACACAAAAGGCATACATGCAAATATAACCTCCATAAAAGATATATCAGGTCACTTCAAGAGGACAACTAACCTTTGAAAGATTAATTTGACGCAGGGCAAAAACAGCAAGGGCCTTGAAAAGCACCCCGGGACCCTCTTCTAAAGAAAAAACTATGCTTGTCTGAGAATTCAACACCACAATCAACAGCAATATTCAATATTGGTGTCAGTAAGCATAAAACCAAAAAACTAGGGTAACATATGATGCATTCAATCCAGTAATTTCAGCTATTACCTTGAATGGCCTGTCTGTGCCTGGAAGTATCGGTTCTCGCGCCAATACTAAAAATCGGGTGATATTATCACTATCATCCTGCCAATACAAATCCATTGGTCATCAAATCCATGAAAAACATGAATTGTCTACCATGTAATTTAAAATAGAGTGACACATAAACCCAAACCTGAATGTCTTGAGCAAGTATACTTAAGCCATAGATCTCTGCAGCAGCAGAGCTAGCAACAGCTCCTGCATCTTGTAGTTTTTTGAGGGCAACATGCTATAATGTGTAACTATGTTAGGAATGGATGGATGGATATTGAAAAACAAGTCAACGTAGAAAATACTAATATATCCTTTACCCCCAAGGGACAATATACAATCATGTCTTTGGGGGCTGATTAAATTTTGCTAATTTTTCAGACAGATTGAGATTTGACCAGACCAAGGTCGTGATCGTTGTACCATAAAAATGCTTTGAAATCTCAAAGAAACATATTTCTACACAATAAAGGTGGGCATCATTCCAAAGATGCCGTGATCGTTGTACCACAAAAATTTAAGGGTGTGTTTGATGCATCCTAAGGGACAATACACACTAAACAGCAGTGGACAAAGGTACAAACAGTTAAATTGTAAAACAATTTTATGCTGCATGTTATTTAGAAGTCCGTATTCAGCACAAACAATCGTGTTTTATATTCTTGTTCTATTATATGCATTTATACTTAACTAGTTCCCTAAGGACGCTTACTAAACAAGAGCCTTTTAAAATCAAACATGGAACAAATTGTGAGCTATTTAGTGCTACATTTTTAAGCAAGTCAAATGTACATATATATGACCATGAAAAAACATAAACACTTATAATACAAGAAAAACAGCTGCCAACAATTCTACATTTACCTTTGCAGCACCGGCTGTATCATCAACCGCTTCTCTGACTAAGCCAAACCCCGTCAAGGTGTTCTCACATTGTGCAAGAGCCTAAAACATCATCACCATCTTGCATGAGATTATAGTTGCAAAAAAAGTTCAATGTAAGGTATAAAATGTCAAAATCACACCTGTGGATGACTAAGAACACGCTTCAAATCCTGAAGCTTAACACCAGGGTTGGCCATCAAACAATGATGGACTGCATATTTTACTTCTCCTACTATGTGTAAGTGGTGCCTGAGTAGAAGGTCGTAATTTCTGTGGATGCTACCTCCCAATGAATTCTCAATCGGCAAAACTGCTCTGTCCACAAGCCATCTTTCTACAGCCTAGAATGAAATGCCAGATAAAGAAAAATAAAGACTACAGAAAGTTAGAACTATCCATCTTGGTATTTAAAAGGCAACCACAGTGAGAAAATAATAATCAGAAACTAAAAACAAAGAACTGGAATACGTGAGTTCAAATTTTAATTGGTGAGAGCTCGTAATGCAAAACTACCAGTTAAATTTGTCAATTTACATCAAAATAAAATGAAAATCCATAAAGAAAACCGTGTTGGGAGTTCGGGGGAGCCTATAACACTAAGGACAGATCATCATGTTGAACTAAGAGCAATCACACAAATGAGTTTGAACACCACGTCTTAAATCAAAATCTTAAGACAATAGATATATGGGTCTTTTCACTTAAATGTTGCTCGGCGTATACTCGTATATCCAATGTGGAACATTTAATACACACTTGACACATCAACATTCACTCCCTCGATTGTGAAACTCTTTGTATCCTTAGTCGAACACCAGGACCCACTCCCGCTCCCCCACCAAGTAAAACCAAGCTTTAATCCACTGTTGGGACTTCCAGAGGAGCTTACAATACTAGGGGTAGATCTTCACTCAAAACCTTAAGTCATGTGAGCTATATGGGTCTTCTCGCTAATATGTTACTCAACATCTACCCTTCTATCGGACGTGATACTTCTAACTCGCAATTGACGCGTCAACAAAGCAGTACATAGAAGTGAAAAAAAGTTGAATTGAACTAAGGGTAACAGAATATTTACTTCAAAAGCGGTGTCAAATTGTTCACAAGGCACAGCTTCACAATTAGGGTAAGCCTTTCGTGCCGCGGATTCACTGTAAGCACCTTGAACCCCCTGAAAAATATTCAACTATATGAAATCACAAAACAATATATAAAATTCAATCATCAAAATTAACTTCTGTAATATTGAAAATGTTTTGCATGCAATGCAAGAAGAAAGAAAGAAAATACCTGATAAGCAACACGAAGACGTGAACCATCGGAAACAGCGGTATTCAACTGATTCGAAGACAAAGGTCTCGGAAGAGCGATTGGATCTTTCGAAACGACATCGTTTGGGTTAATTTGCAATTCGACGGAGTGCGATGTGTCGTTTTGAGAAGCGCGAATGCAGAGGTTACGGTGTCGTTTTAGGGGAAGAGTGAGATTGACGGTGGGGATGGGTTTAATGGAGTCGGAAGGGGAAGATTGACGGTGGAGATTGGGCGGAGAATGGGAGATGATTCGTGATGATGCCATGAAAATGGTTTATTGTGTTCGAAGACTGTGTCAGTGTTTGGTTTTTGAGTTTTCAAGTTACGATATCTGTGACTGTGTGTTGGTTTGTTAAGTTTACCCACCGTGTGTGTCAATTTCTGGGTAGAACTTCATTTTTTTTCCCACCACATTGTTTAACAACTTTAACACGTGTCCATCCAAATAATCCACCGGAAGAATAATTATTGGATTTTATTTATTTTCCAACCAAAATTCGTATGTCTGAGAATTGATTCAAGATCCGGTCTCAAATATAAGAAAAGATTCTTTTTTTAGGTTCATTGAATAATTAATGTATCTGCTTTACAATGTAGATCAGATACATTAACTACTCAATGAACCTAAAATATGAATCTTTTCTTATATTTGAGACCGGAGGGAGTATAATTGATTCTAATATGTTTGTTTGTTTAGGATTATAATGATTCTACTTATAAAAGATTTGTAGCATTTAATTTATTTTTTTACACATGTATTTATAGTTCAACATGGTTTTAGATAAATATATTCAAACATCAACCGTTTTTAGACAAAAACAATTTTAAAGAATCTTTCACTCAAAATCTATTTGAAGATAGTCATGAAAACTCTATTTGAAGTTAATCAGACAACATTAATGAACGCGCCCTTTAGCAAATTGGGTCCTCGACACACAATATTAAGACAAATGGCATTAACTCATAGGTTGGTAAAGATATCAGGTGTCAGATATTCCCCGAACGCCCTTTAAGCATTGCTCTAATTGCACGATAGAAGGGCTTTTGGTAGTCCCAAGAAGCTAAGGAGAAAGACTAACGATGAGACAAGGACATCTTTTGGCATGAAAAAGGAAATCATCAAAAAATACTATAAATGATGTCGTATCACAAAGTTTTCATGGTGAAAGAGTGTAAGAGTATCACAGGGTGATGCGATACAATCAATGGAAGATATGATTTTAGTAATTTGGGCGAGTATCACAACAATGGGGGTACAAAGGAATGAGGGAGATGTTTCTTGTAGTTTGGGTGGGTATCACACAACCATGTGGGTAGAAGATAGCGATAAAGAGGGTTCTGTTAGTTTTAGTGGTTATCACACAACCATGGGATTCAAATTAAAGAGAAAAGATGGTGCATGGTGTCATATCACAATTTCATGATAAAATAGTGTTTGGGTATCACAAAGCAAAGAGTTCAAAGCAACGAGAGAGAAGATTTTAGTAATTGTACGATGAGAAAGTGTTTTAGGGTCACACTTTGATATGTCCGATGAGAACAGTTGAGTCGCAATGGTGGCAAAGAGTGCTTCGATGATCGGTAACAGCTTTCGGTACGGTGGCGATGAGTCTTCTACGGTGGAACGAAAGGTACCGGCAGACACGTTAGCACTCCAACGCTCAAGTCAGTAATGGAACTGAGAGAGAAAGTGTAAGAAATGTTGTGAAAAGTGTTGTGTACCTCGAGGGTGAAGCAAGTTCACCCTTATATAGGCGAGCTCGTGGCATAACCGTCTCTAGGTTATGCGGCGTGTGATTAGAGACGGAGAAGGACACGTGTAGCGTGATCGAAGCGAGGAAGTGTGCTCCAATGTGGCATGGTGCAGGCAAGTTGGCGTGCTCCCTTGAGTGTGTAGCCTTAAGGCGACGTATTATTGTACATGTGTAGCCGTGTGAGTGGTCTTGTGACCGGTACAGAACAGTTGCCCCCCAAGTCGTTGATGCCTTTATGGCTCAATAGCTTTAGCAGAGAAAGAAGATGTTTGATCAAAGGCGTTCGTCGACGGCTTAGTTTGGCGACCTTCAATGGGTTTTGTCTGGGGGACTTTAGCCCGCCCACAGAGAGTTTGGCGTCCGCTGATGATCTAAGCTGGACGACCCTTGAAGTGTTTCGTTGGGAAACTTTAATCCCGTCTGCGCGTGGTAGCGCCCGACTTTTAGTTGGTGGGAGTAGTTGGAATTTAATGCTCCAGATGGAACGTTGGCAATGTGATGGCTGTTCAATTTCGCTTTCCACGCGCCTGGTTCGTGTTTGCACACGTTCTGGGTTCTGAGCCACACACACGCACTACTTGAGTGTTTTTCTCGATCCAAGGTCGAATCTTCACTGCTGAATCATGAACCTTTGGTTTCTTTTATCTGCAACTGTTTGATCTTCGATTCTTAGGTCTTATATAAGGGGAATTATTCTCTTTATTTGCTCTTTCGCTTTTCACCTTTTCTGTCTTCAGAGGATTTCGCAATTGTCTTTGGTGAACCAAGTCTTTCAAAAATATCTTTGCATTCTTCTTTATCTTTTAGTTTCGTGGGTCACACGACTTTCCTAAGGTATTCCTCTTCCTCAGTGTTTTGCTTATTTTGTTTTTCCTTCTAGTTTTGCTTTGGGGTTTAATGGCGGGAAATGAGCGATCGTTTTGTTAACTCTAAATACTTGGTGGACTCGCCGATTGGTGACTGTACCATTTTGGTTGACGACGAAGAAGAGGTTACGAGGGTAGGTACCGGTTTTACTTTCCTTCCCATTACTTTGGAAAATCCCGCTGTAGTTACTTACTTCAAAGGGGATGAGCTGTATTGTGAGATGCGGGCGTCTCTTATTGGTCACCTGAGGCGTCTCCCTTCTCATAGAGAGATTGTGTGGTGGTTAGAGGAGTGTTTTAGGGCTCGTGCTCACGGTTTCCCCTATCTTTTCAGGAAGGGTGACCATTTGCCAATGAATGATCATGGTAGACGCCTTGGTTCCGATCCTGATTATAGTTGGGTGGACGGTGCAGTCATGGAGGTTGTCTCTTATTATCATTCGGTCGATCAGTTGAATGAAAATTTGCTGAGTCTCCCCGGGTCCTGGGCTTTGGAAGGTCCGAAGGGAGCCGAAAATGGTGTGCAGCCACTTTCGAGGTTGTGGTTTTGTCACTTACAACATTCTGAATGGGGAACTGGATGCTTCTGCCCCCTTCAACAGTTTCAAGTTGAGGAAGCTTCGTCATTTAAAGGTGGCGCCTTCCCAACTCCACCCTCTTTCTTGGGCTTTCGTGAAAGTATAACAATTTTGGCGTGAGTTCTCTCGGACAACTTGATGCCTACTCTCTTTTCCATGCTTTTGTTTTTGGAGTCTTAGTAGCAGTGCTCTGATTAGGATGTCAGAGATTTTATTTACTTTATGGATTTTATGTTCGAGGAGGCGTTGAGTTCACTGTGTGATATATCTGAGATTTTGGAGATTATGACTTTTTGATGTCTCAGATGTTATTTCCGCTCTGACTGTTTATGATTATCATGATTTATGTCAGTTTTGGATTAATGATGACGTAACACCTTGAACTTATGTGAGTAATGTTGAATTATTATTTAAATATTGCGTGTTGGGTTTGAGGGTGTTACACCATCCGTTAGAAATAGCCAACTCACCACCATCTATTAAATAAGAAAGATCACACTAACTCGTTGAACAAACATATGAGATATCCGAAAGCGTCCCCTGACAATAGGAAAGGAGATCATTTCCCACTTCTATAAATATATCCCTTACTCCAACAGTAGAACCTAAGTCACAAACTGTTATTTTTGTCATTTTTTTGTCATCGAATTGTTGGTTTTGGATTTTCAAACTGTTGTATTTGGATTTCCAAATTCTATCTTAAAAAGAATTTTCATCTACTGAAGTTGTCACTAGGTTGAGTTACGACCATGTCACTCTCTTTAAGACGTTTCGTGGCACTGTCCAAAGTTCATGTAAGACACACTATCAATCACGCCGCATATAGGATAAAACAAGTTCAGCTACAACTGTGTGATTAACTACTGCACTGTAGAAAATCGTTCGAGAATTACACTATTGAATATGTTATCAATGCCACTCTTTTAAAACTGAATCCAATCAATTATGGTACTACGACCACTCTACTATGGTATTGTGATAACTTAAATACGGTGTTACCACCATTTTAACATATAACATCTCCAAGAATTGAAGAATAAAATATTTTTAAGATCATTCTTATTATACCGAAAAATGAACTATGATCTTAAAATATTATTTATTCTAAAGAGTATAGATTTAAAAACCGACTCGGACCAGTCGGTCAAACCGGTCCGACCGGGAACTGGTAGATACTCTGGGTCGAGCCATTCATTGAATCTGCTATGCAGTTAGACCGGTGAAAACGGGTAAGACTCGCTAAAAAACGGTGACTGTCGGTTTTTAGAACCAACCCGATTTAACAAATTTCATTCTTTTTTTTTTATGGAACAAATTTTTCATTCTTGATAGCCATTAATCAGATTTAATGTCATCAATTTTCAATGCTAAATTACAATAGTTTCCTATGTCATTCCATTGCATGCTCCAGTACATTAAATAAAGACCAAAGAGTATTCATTGCTTTGGAAATAGAAAAATTAAGAATATTTGAAAAAACAAGAGCTTTGGAGGATCAAACCTTGTATATCAACTTAATTTTGCTATACATTGAATTATTTTCTATATATAAGTATACCATTATGAAGCCTCGATACGCATACAGTGCGGGTACGATACAATATGAGTACGTGAATACACAATTTTTTTTTAAATTTAGGATACGATACAGTTATGATACGTTAACAAAAATTTATAACAAAACTTATATGTATGTAGAATACTTGAAGAAAATTAACACTGATTACTCTTCATTATTGTATTATTATAAAAGTTATAATTTTTTAAAAATAATACATGTGATCAAAATAATTTTTTTTGAAAGTTTTCTTATAAACCATATTACATTTTCATATGTTGGGATATCAAGAGAAACATCATTAAAAGAATTTTCAACACAAATTTTATCTAATGTTGATTAACTGAATCACCTATCTCGCTACATTCTTCCACAAGAAGTATAATTTTAAGTGTTTCATCAAAAAATAATTCTATTGATGCATATCTAAAATTGAATCATATACATCTATAATGAATTTTTACAACACTGTCTCGCTTTTTTACTCTTCATCTTTTTTTAGGATACGTATCTGTGAAGTACCTTAGAAGTATCCTTGTGTATTTGTGGAGTATCACATAAGTATCCGATGAAATATTTATTAAAAATTAAAATAATTAATTTCGATACTTCGTGGTCGTATCCGCGAATATCCGTGGAGTATCGATATCCGATATGTATCCGATACGGGTACGTCTCTGTTTTGGAGTATCCGGACTTCATAGCTATACTACGTTGTTATTACATATATAATATATAATATTTACATAGTACACTTGTCTTTTAAAAAAATATAGCTTTTTCTTTTAGAGAAAAAAAATATAGCTGTACACAAATAGTGATATACATGTTGTGACCAAAAAAAATAAATAGTGATATACATGTTAGTTTTTTTTAGCTTTCATGTGTCCGAGTCATCGGATCTAATATAGTTCAATACCTATAAAAATTTAATCTTAAGGCCGAGTCATTTTAACGAGTTATTTGATGTAATGCAGTTTAGTCATGCATTTCAACCATTGACTTAGTGGTTCGACCATTAACACAATGATTCAAAACCCTTACTAGATCGATGACCGAGCCGAGTTTTAAAACTACGTATGTACCTAACTAAACACGTTTTAACCAACAAAAAGTGAAAGTCCACATGATTTTATCTCACTCGATAAAGACATATACATGCAAAGATATAGGTCGGAACCTTGAACACTTTATATAATCACGGAAAATACCTTTAATCCCTGAAAAAAAAAAAAAACTAAACTCGGGTATCTATGTATTTGGCGCGCAAACCCTACTTCATCTTCTCCCATACGCTTCCATTTTTCCTTTCTCACTCGTTGCAGTTTTTATATTAGCACCTTCCTCACCGCTTTTTCATCGAGTTATCTTCGAAAGGAACATTCCAGAATGAAGCGTGCGAGAAGCACATACGAGTCTAGTTCTTCTAGGGTTTCGCCATCTCTCGAAGCAGGAATCATCAAAAAACTTCGGTTAGAGAATTTTATGTGCCATTCAAATCACGAAACTCAATTCGGAAGCAACGTTAATCTCATCACTGGCCAAAATGGAAGTATAATCTCTTTTCCCTCATTAATCTCATTCACTTTGTCATTTATTAGTTTATTTTTTGGTTTTCAATCTTTTTTTTTACTACTTAGGGTTTGTTCCTATTGATTTATTCGAGTTTATCTACTGACATAAGTACTTGTGAGACTGTTTGAGTCAACTTATGAAAATACCTTATGAGTTATGACATGTTCGTAACTCGTAAGTTGTTTTCAACTTATTTTCATAAGCTCTAAAACAACTTATAGCTTATATGAAATAGCTTAATCTTATACATAACGATTATCATGATAAGTGCCTATGCTTTAAGCTGCTAATTAGGCTGTTCATCGAAACAGGGGTTTATTGTTTTTGAAATTATGATTTTTTGTTCCACGATTGTATCGATCTCATATTGATATTTGTACCGATATCATAGAGTTTTTCTTAAGGGTATTATGTTTGGATGGAACGAATGATTTGTACGGGAGAGTATATATGGATTTTGGTATTTTTATTTGTTTTTAAAAAACTTAAAGCACAATGTGATAGATGATCCTATAACAATTCAAATCATACTAAATTCATTTTTAAAAGCAAATTATAGCTTTCTTAATTTAGAAAAGAAAAATAAGCCCCCCCCTGCCCTAAAAAATCCTCCATCAAAACATACCTAATGTTTTTACTAGGTTCATAATTGGAATGCTTTACACTGATAACATGGTGGAGATTGGGTTCTTATAGAGCCAACCCTTTCTTAGCATTAGTTAGGATTTAAAAGTAATTTTGTGAAAGTTGAATTGGCAGTAGAGCCTGCTTAAGCAACCCAAGGTGAAATTTGTTGGAGTTCTTAATCGTTGTATACAAAGTAAGCTGATTAAAACAATTTTCCAGAGGGACCCACTTAAGCAAGCAACCTTTGGAATAAGTGTTTTACAATGGGCCTGGTTTGACTTGTTGGGAGTTATGATCTTTTAAATTTCATTCAGATCAGTGTTTAGGACAAACTATTTTTTGTATTGTTTTCTAATGATTCCATATTTTTGTTTGTCTCTGTCATCTATAGGTGGTAAAAGTGCAATACTTACTGCGTTGTGTGTTGCATTTGGTTGTCGAGCTAAAGGCACGCAAAGAGCATCTACTTTGAAGGATTTCATTAAAACTGGTTCTAGGTAAATGCCATTTGCACTCTCTCTCTCTCTCTCCCTGCTTTTATTTGACTGGTGGGGTTTCTTCATGAATCATGGCGGGTTTAAAATGAATAGTTTGACCTTAGTGGTAGCTTTCGAGTTCTGAAAGTTGTTTCAAGAAGGAATTTCTCCTTGGTAAGACGATAAAATTTCAAAGTTATTTATATTATGGGCGAATCAAGATACCTTGTTTTCTTGTCACGTCTTTTGCCAAGACTAGTTACTACCATTCTTTTTAAATTGTAAGAAAGAAGCTAATATACAATTTCCGGTAGACAAACATAACGTTTTTACTCAGTTCTTTATTCTATTGTCTTTCTACAGTAATGCTGTCATCCATGTTGAAATTCAAAATGAGGGAGAGGATGCTTTCAAGCCTGAAATATATGGTGATGTTATCATTGTAGAACGTAGGATATCTGAATCCTCAAGCTCTATTACATTGAAAGATCAACAAGGTGCGTTTTCTTGTGTTCGTAATTATTTTCAGTATTAAGCTGTTCATATTTATGTTTTTTATGACAACAGATTAAGTTTCATGAGATATATGTCATTGGTTGGCCTATTGAAACAATGGGATTTTTTTTTTGACAAAGAAGCAATGGGAAAGTTAAAATGTTATTTCTCTGCATTTGGCATTTATTTCTGTGAGATATAATAATATAAATCCATCCATGTGTCTTCACTTGAAGCTTTTAGGACAGTTAGTTCATGGCATCTTATCAGAATCTTTATAATCAAATGGCCTAGAGTTTGATACTTGCTGTCTTTATTCTTTTAGGAAAAGTTGAATCAGTGCAAGGTAGGTGGCTCAAGTTATATTGAGCGAATATCAAGTTAACAACACCGGGTAAATGACAAAAATCCGAGATTTAATTGTGCAAATAAAAAGACTTCAACTGTGGATCAGTAGTTTATAGTGAGTGAATGTCAAGCTGAGTAGGTTTAAAGGGGTTCAAAAATAGATATTTCTTGTAGTTGCAGTGAAACACGTTGAATTTAACTTTATTGGTGGATTTCCTTGTACTCATGTATTCCCTCTTAAGTTAATTATTTTAATCTGCGGTGATTTGAATTAAAGAATTTGAAATGATTTATCTTTCTAGTTCCTATCCAATATTTTTTTCTGTCCGACCGTTTTTTCATAAAATCTATTATTCTTTATTAATCATGAATTTCAACTTTTTGGGCTTATCACTAATTCATGAAGTCTATATTGATTGTAAAAAGACGTCTATAAAAAAAGGGCAGCTCGGTGCACTAAAGCTCCTGCATACGCATGGTCCGGGAAGGGTTCCCACTATCTTGGTGTATTGTACGCAGCCTTACCCTATTTTTTACACAAGAGGCTGTTTCCAGGACTTGAACCTGTGACCTTTCGGTCACATGACAACAACTTTACCGCTGCGCCAAGGCTCACCCTTTGTAAAAAGACGTCTATGTTTATTTTTTTTTTTTTACAGAGAAGTCAATATTGATATGTTCAATACAGTTGTGTTTCTAAATTAAATATTATAGTAATTCAACAACCCTCAGAATACTCTCTACTAATGACTGCCAAGGTGTTCTACACACTTTTATATTCTATATATGAGTTTGACATATGAGTTTGATGACAGGGAAGAAAGTTTTCAGTCGAAAAGCAGATCTACAAGAAATCATCGAACATTTCAACGTAGGTTTTCTCTATCCTACATCATTGCTTTTGTAATTTGGAAATTGTTGCTCTACCTTGCTTCTTGGTAACTTCTGAACATAGTAAAAATTATTAGTACTGGCATGCTAGGTTTCCATCCCTTCTTTACTAGAAGAACTATTGAACATGTGACTAGTTAATGATTAAGAATTCTGCCGAGAAGTTGGGAAGGCACCTGTTGTGTATGTATAATTAACATAAGGTTGTCTATCACTTTGTTCACCTAATAACCAAAATATTTGGAAATGCTTTTTATTTCTTCTCCAGTGTCTTTTTTTTGTATTGCACCTCTTGTTTAATCTTTTTGTTCTGCAGATTGATGTGGAGAACCCGTGTGTGATTATGAGTCAAGATAAAAGCAGAGAATTTTTGCATTCTGGGAATAACAAAGATAAATTTAAGGTGATCTCTTCATGTTTATGTATTCTGTTTTTGAAAAAGCTTTTTCAGAAGCTCTGCTAACACTTAATTAAACAGTTCTTTTACAAGGCCACACTTCTTCAGCAAGTCAATGAACTTCTTGAAAGCATTTCGGCTGAAATAACTAATGCACGTGTATTAGTTGAAGATTTAGAGGCTGCAATAAGACCTATAGAGAAAGAACTCAATGAGCTGGATGCCAAAATTAAAATGATGGAACATGTTGAACGAATTGCTGTACAGGTTCAGCAGTTAAAAAAGAAACTTGCATGGTCATGGGTTTATGATGTGGAGAAGAAACTTAAGGATCAAAGTGTAAGGATTGAAAAGCTGAAGAGTCGGGTTCCTGTATGCCAAGCTAGGATTGATAAACAACTGGTATGTATGCCTACATTATCTTCTCATAGCGAAGTTTTCATTTGTCAACACAGTGTGAAGTTCTCTGTGAACTTTGAGGATATCAAGTTCCTTAATGTGCTCTTAACCCAATAGAACTTTGTTTACATGATTTCCTATGGGGCTCTACTTATGGTCCTTTAAAAGGATTTTGTTTTTTTGCTTTTCTTTGTGATGAAACATTATTATCCGTTCTTTTGTAAAATTGATTTCTTTTCTAGAAAAGTAGTTAATAACACCATAGTACTTTCCTTGCTGTAATAATTATTAGTTAATAATATTGATGTGCAATTTTGGTCAAACTTGTTATGATGATGCTTGAAGTACTAGTTCTTCATGAAAGATCCACCTTCATAATGGCATATTTGCTTGCATTAGCATTTTTAGCAATGATCCAAGCCATTGTGATCTATCTTTGGTCAATGTTTTTATTTCCTTGAGCATGTTTCTGTCGTATTTCATGATAAATTTTTTAGTGAAACAAGGTCCCGTTTACTTCTGAGAAAACATTTCCTGTTTTCATTTTCTATTTATACTTTTAATTACAAAACTGTCAATAACTTTTAATTACAAAACTCTCACCATCTTTTTTTGTTGGCTAAATTACACCAGAGGTCCTTTAAGTTATTTAATTGCAACAAATTGACCCTTTAAGTTTTTTTTGTACCACTTAGGTTTTTAAGTTAGTTAATTATTACAAGTTGGTCTTTAAGTTTTTTCCGTACTAATTAGGTCATTTAAGTTATTTAACCGTAAAAATTTGGGGGATTTATAACAAGTTGGTCCTTTTAAGTTTTTTTCGTACCAATTAGGTCATTTAAGTTACTTAACCGTAAAAATTTGAGGGATTTAATTGGGAAAAACCTAAGTCCCACATCCTCAACTTAAGTCCGATAGATAAGACTCTTGATAAGAGTTTATATAGAGGAGGCAATCCTCAACTTACAAGCCGGTTTTGTAAGGATGAGTTAGGCCCCAAAATTTCAACATGGTATCAGAGCTTGTTGAATTCAAGGGCCACCTACTGATTCACGCACCAAGCCCAAAGAGTGCTGTGCGTGAGGGGGGTGTATTGGAAAAAACCTAAGTCCCACATCGGATAGATAAGACTCTTGATAAGAGTTTATATAGAGGAGGCAATCCTCACCTTACAAGCCGGTTTTGTACGGATAAGTTAGGCCCCAAATTTCAACAGATTTCAGATCTTAAAAATGTAAGTTATTCGGGACCTAAAAGTTACAATTAAATAACTTAAATCACCTAAGTGTTACGTAAAATACTTAAAGGACTAACTTGTTACGTTTAAATAACTTAAAGGACGTAAGTGGTATGAAAAAAACTTAAAGGACCAGCATGTTATAATTAAATAACTTAACGGACCTCCGGTGTAATTTAGCCTTTTTTGTTTCGGTCTTTCTTGTAAAAATTTAAAAACAGAAAAGAAATTGAAAACGTGATTATTTTAATTAAAAGTAAAAATAGAAAAAGAAAACAGAAAACTTTTTGTTAAAGTAACTAGATCTGGGGTTTTGAGAAACTGGCTGGTGTTTTAACTCGAAGTAATGTCAACTTTAATAGTCTAATTGTTTGTCTGTATAATGCATATTATTATCACACGGTTTGTGGATGGAGGAGGTTCACATCCAATCTGCATTGCTCCTGGTCTTTCAATTGACATAGAACATTATTCTGTTACTGAACAACAGTGGTCAGTGTTGTAGAGCTTTCTGCTTACATTGTTATTACATGTGCTTGGCTTGAAGATGCTTTATCTGTTCATTTCTGCAATAGATCGCTTATTATATGTAGACTCTAACATCTTTATCTGTCATTGATATCTTTACTCTTTCTTTTCTGCTTATAGTATATTCTGTAGAGTTAAAAATTGGACTCTTGTTTCATTGCAGCATCAGCTTGAAAAATTAAGCGAAAGCTACTCTAGGAAGAAAGCTGAAATTAAAAGTATGATGACATCACAAGTTAAGCAAATGAAGGAAAGTTTAAGCCGCTCTATGTCATTGGTATGTTGGAGGTGTCCTACCCCCCCCCATTGCCAAATGCTTTTGAACAGTATTGCAATTGGGAAAATCTTTTGAATTCTCTGCTGTACCGGTTTTTACTATGATTGTTGTTTATTTGGTGACTGAACTTGAAAGGTCATGATTTATAGGAACTAAAGACATATTTAATCATTTTCGTTATTATGCTTTTGATTTTCATTACAAATATTTGTTGTTTTGGTTGCTAATGCTTCCCCCACCTGTGAAAAAATGAAGGCAAAAAAAGAAGCATTTGAACTTCAGCGAGACTGCAAATGCAAAACTAGTAATGTGCAGAAGATGGTACAACAGGTCAAAAAGCTTGAACTACAAATGCAGGGTATTCATGAGCAGCATGTGAAAAATACCCAGGTTCGATTAGTCCCTATTATGGACACATTTAGATTATGGTTCTTTTTCCTTTCTCGATGTCTCCAGTATATTTTTTGTATGGTGATTTTGCTCAGTTTTACAATTTTCTTTGTTTTATGTTCTCTTTCCTTTTCTTTTGTCTTGTTTGAGGATTTCTTATCATCCAGCCACTTGAGTTGCTTGAGAAAAGCCCTCTCAGAATTCAATTTTATAGAGATAAATTTTCCCAATTTAAATGCAACTCAAATAAATAAGTCCCTAAATTTAAAGATATATGTGAAAAATCGGAAGAGTTTTCCTGAATTTGCTTTAGTTGCTCAGCATTTATACTTGCTTAATTTATGTACATTGAAATTACAATGATAACGAATGACAAATGCTATTTACAAGGAAAGCAATTAAGCAAGAACTACTTCCTAAGATATTCGGAACCTGTTCTAATGTCTATACAATGAATCTAAGCTAACTGGAAATTGGAGCATTAATTCGTTTTAACTTTGTAATATATTGGTAGGATCCTACATGAGAAGGCAACTAATGATAAGGGTATTATGGGCAAACCCCAAATATGAAGTGTTTATGAAAGGAAGGCTAAGAAGACTAGTGACTAAGTTTGCTAGTGAGGTGCTTTAAGTAATTAGTAAGCAGTTAATTAGGTTTAAGTAGATTATTAATAAGTGGCCCATTCGGATTAAATAATAAGAGGTCTATTAGGGTTATATACTAGAATGTTCTCTTTATTTGTATATAAAGGGGAGTTCTTATGAGTTTTGGAGTATGACAGATTAGGTTTTCTGTTTAGGGCCAGAGTAGGATTCCTCACCGAGTTGTGTCAGAGCTTTGCTCTGGGAGTAGTTAGAGAAACCCTCTACTACTACTTTCGTTCTATTCCATTTTCAATCAATAAAATATTATTATTTATCCATTGTTTTCTTTTATTTCCATTAAAGTATCCTTATTTGATTTTGAGTTCCTATCATAGTTATGTACCAACCTCTTTGACTTATTGTTAAGAATTACAGCACAGCAGCACGCCTTTTCAGTTTTCTTTAATTGCTTCACTAATCACTATGTGTAATAAATTCCTTGAATGCTCCCTCTAAATATAGAAGCCAGATTTTCAGGCCACACAAAATCACAAATATTTGTGTCTAATGGCATCATTGGCATGGGATTAAAATTTAAGGCTGTGTGAGCGAAAAAGGAAATTAAGAAAAAATATGTTGTGGATTGTTGGAGGTTGTCTTCAAATCTGTTTTTAAAAAAAATTCTTTTTAAATTTTTCTCTCTTTTCCTTGCAATAAAAGCCACACCTTTACTTGACCAAAAAAGAAAAGAACCACACCCCTAAGATTTACTAATCCATGTGGTTCATATAATGATCATCAGTATGCTTGTGGAAAGTGGTCTGTCGCAAATTAGTTAAGATCAATGAAAAACTAGGCTGTATTTTTGGTTCAGACAATATTGAAAAATTGCGATGGGTAGCTTATATTACAATTTAGTAATATATTATATATACCATTTTCAATTAAACAACCCATTTGTTGTACTATTTCCCTCAATTTTCTTTGTTTTCATAGCCATGACGTAAAATGATCACTTCTTCTTGGTGTAGTGTGGTTATGACTTTTGATTTGCTTGATCATCAAATTCAAATGGATAATATATGATGACAGTTCCATTAATTTTTTATGCAAAAGCTTTTATGCTCACTATTTTCACAACGCAGGCCGAAGAATCTGACATGGAGGAAAAACTGAAGGGGCTTCGAGAGGAGGTTGATGCGGCTGAGTTTGAATTGAAAAGGTTTTGATTTTATTTGTGTGGCTTTTTATATCAGTGTTTTACCTGGATTTTAAGAACTTCCACTTCCTAATATCGCTTTTTTGTTCTAGATTGAAAAAAGAAGAGGATTCATTAATGACCAACATTGATAGGCAAAAGGAAGAAATAAGCAGTATTGCTGCTAAGGTGTGACAACACTTTCTAATTGGCATTTGTTGTTGTGTCATTGGTTTTAAAGCTATATTAGTTGTTCACAATCCCTTTCTCTCTTTGATTAAGAAAATATTGATTTATGGTTTGGTTACTTCGATGAAGTCTTGAGAATTGTTATGTTTTTTCAAGCATTGTTCATATAAGAGTATGCTTTTGTAAGCTGCACCCCTATCTAGTAGTAAATATGAATTTTAAGGGAATGTTTTTTCATTGCTTTTGCTAGATCCAAGATCATGAAAGTAAATATAATGGTATCATGCATAATGTTCGTGATCTTCAACGACAACAAAGCAACAAGGTATGCAATTTTTTGTTTTTATGTTATTCAGTTTGCTTTGTTCCACGGATGATTTTGCTAATCTTACACGGGAAGCAGATCACTGCTTTTGGAGGAAATAAAGTGCTGAGTCTGTTACGTATAATTGAGAGATGTCATCAAAGGTTTAGGATGCCTCCCATTGGTCCAATTGGGGCCCATCTGGTATAGTCTTTGATGCCTTCATGTTATATTTTACACATTGTTTTCTATTCGTATCTTTTTTTCAGTCATTCTTATATTTGAGGAGTTAAATCTAATGGAGTATCTGTTCATGGATGAATATGCTGATATATTTTTATAATCTTAATTTCATCGGTGGGCAGTTTTGTCCAGTGAATTATATTGGAATTAAGATGGTTTATCATTCTTCTTTTTTATTTAACGTACATGACTATTTCTAAGGGGTTTATTTGTTAGATGATCATATATTGAGGGCTCTATTCTGAAAATTGTTTTTGTTAAACTCTCTTCATGGACCACGTTTATTAAACTGTATAAAAGTGTGGACTGCTCCATGCTTAACACTTTCTGCCCCTAATTTATGTATTGGTCTATTGCCATTTCCAAGTTCAATTTCTAGCTTCATTAGTTTTTTAAACTTTCCAAGGAGGTTGATCAATTAAAGTCCATACTGAGTTACTACTATTATTTGGTATGTTTTTTATGATTTAATTGCGTAGAAGTTGCTAGATTTACTTTTGGAAGCAAAGTTGCTAGATGTAATAAATGGGTGATTAGATGTTAATTAATTTTGAGGGGTAACCTTGGCGCAACTGGTAAAGTTGTTGTCATGTGACTGAAAGGTCACGGGTTCAAGTCCTGGAACCCTTCCCGGACCCTGCATATGCGGGAGCTTTAGTGCACCGGGTTGCCCTTTAGATGTTAATTAATTTTCTTGTGAGTTTATTAATACTTGGGATTGCATTTTATGGTTTAACAGAAGTTGCATAATGGTAATAAATGGGCGGTTGCTGTTGAATATGCCATTGGGAGATTGTTCAATTCTTTTATAGTGACTGATCACAAGGACTTCCGTCTTCTGAAACAATGTGCAAAGGAAGCAGACTATGGTCAACTTAAAATTATTATTTATGATTTTTCAACCCCAAGGTATATTTTTAGGTCCATATCTGTCTGCCTGTAACCTCCTCTTTTGTGATGTCTTTTATCTATTTTAAGATCTTGTGTCTAATCGTGATCAAATTATTTTCTCTCTGCTTAGGTTGATGATACCAGAGCGCATGCGTCCTAATACAAACTATCCATCAATTCTTTCCGTCTTACAATGCGAGAATGACACTGTGCTTAATGTCTTAGTGGATCTGGTGATTGTCAAAATTATTGCTTATACTGCAGTTCATATCTTTATTCAAGGATTTTTTTGTTGCTTTATTGAAATATATACATGGGCTTTTGAGATCACTTGTTCTTTTATATTTTTGTTCTTTTACACTCTTTACCATATGCTGCTTTGGGGTTAGTAGGATATTTTCTTTTGGTTTTCCTGTAAATCTCTTTTAGTTAACATTCATATCATAACATGAAGTTATTTTATTTTGTAGTTCTTCATCAATCTCTTTTAATATAAATTAGTTTAAAATAAAAAGAAAAAAAAAATTTAAACTCAGCCCCATTTGTTCTTACTTCTTAAACCGTTCTACAGTTGCTTTTTTGAATTTTTTTCTTGGACATTTATGGTTGTATTGAATTTTCCCGATGTCCTTGGTTCCATGTCTACTGACTAGCTTTACAAGATTTGGGAGAAGGAAAAGAAGACAAACTTTTATGGCAATTACTTTTCCTTTCTTTGTTTTGTATGTGAGTGGAATGTCTCACATCTTTAAGGATATTTCTTTGGATGAAAAGCTCCTTTGAGATCACATTAAGCTTTTGGCATGTACTTTATGTGCAGCCCATGGCATTTGTACCATGGGTTTGGTTTAGGAAAATCTTTTAGAACTTTGGTAGCTTTCTTTGGATTTCGTTTTCTTTCTCCAATTTTTTATTTTAATTTGCAAAGAGGATCTCTTATGGTCCTAATTCTTTGTGATTATCTCTTTATATTGATGCTTTTCTTTTATTAAAATCCTCATTTCACTTTGGGTTTTTCTACTTTAATCTAGTGATGGTATTTATGTGTCTGCTGTAGAAGAAGCAAAAATTTGGTAAAACATTAAAATAGGAATATTTGTAAGTTTCTAGTCTTTTGTTAACATTTCTAATGTATTTGTTGCTGTCTAGGGAAATGTTGAGAGACAAGTGCTTGTTAACGACTATGGTATTGGGAAAGTGGTTGCCTTTGAGAAAAGGATCCCAAATCTGAAGGAGGTCTTTACTGTGGAGGGATATAAAATGTAAGTCAACGCTATTTGACTCTGCGTTCCATGTGTCTTGCCTGTGCTTCTTTTGTAGATGTAAAATGTAATATTACTGTGGATATAAAGTTGTGCCACACTTTTGAGTGAAATACATGGCTAATTTGAACATATAAATACATCGATGACAAAATAGCTATTTTACAAAGTGGGAAAGAGGCCGGGGTTCCAATTTCTATCGAAGTGGGACTCTCAACACACCCAATGATGTGTGACCCATCTTAGAATTTTGGTTGAACTTAACTCAACTCCATAAAATCAACTTGAAACGTGAGAGGTGTCTACTGCTTTTGAACACATTTTTTACCACATCAGTACATCACTACTCAATTTGTGACTCAACGGTGCATTTAGAAGAAGCAAGAGAACATGATCTCGTAAAATCGGGATCAAAACAAATCAGCATAGGCTATCTAAAGAAACTTTGAAAGCCAGATACAAGCAAAAACATAATAGCATAATTACTGGAATTCAGAGAATTTAGAAAAATTAAACACAATGAGGAAAAAACAAACACCAAAGTTTATAAGAGGCAGTTATTAGCTATATATATATATATATATATATATATATATATATAACCTTTAGGCAGTGACAGTTGTCAACTTGTCATAACAGAAAGATGTAATCAAATCAATTGCAGTTCAGTTAGTTACAGCACAAAAATTAGAAAGGCAGTAGTTAGGTGTAGTCGGGTGCGTAAGGCAAATAAAAAACTGAGTGAAGATACTCTTATACTCCTAGCAAGCTCATGATGGGTGATAAGCATAATTGAGTTGAGGGCCACACACTAAACTTAGAAGTATTGTAAATGGTGTAATTGTGTAATAAACAATAGGCCAAATACCTATCTGAGTCCTTTTAAGTTTACGTTTGTTTCACATAGGTCCTTTAAGTTTCTAAGGTCTCAGCTAGATCCTTTAAGTTTCGAGTTTGTTTCGGATAGGTCCTTTAAGTTTATAAGGTTTCAGATAGGTCCTTTAAG
>Ga0228710_1000914_pt1 | contig 41743 bp, 35 predicted proteins | sample MedpolnodulmetaG_FD_177995 | JGI IMG/M metagenome (GOLD analysis project Ga0228710, IMG submission 177995) | Root nodule microbial communities from Medicago polymorpha collected in Santa Monica, California, United States - pink nodules | ecosystem: Host-associated > Plants > Roots > Nodule... | reverse complement strand
CATCTTCAATCCTCGGAATGATGTTCGTGAAGTGTGCCAAAGTCCATCCCTGCAAACACAAAGAAATAAATTTATATCAGCACAAGTATTATACAAACAACTATACATTTACGATCCAATAAGTAAAAAAGAAGAAAAAAAATATTATCACAAGCAAGGTCATGTAACCACCACAAGAGGCCACATATGAGTCGGAGGTAAGATATAGCTGCTCATATAGGAAAGCAAGTCTCATCTCACCCCATGACCAGCTGTCCAACTCGTCCATATCTTGCAGCGCAAGCAGCCACAACAAATTAATGTTTTTGCTGTTCTTGCCGGAAAAAAATGGTCCAGCCAAGCAAGAGCAACAAAAACGCCTTAATGCAGGCCAGCTTAACTTGAGCTCGCTCGTCTTGCTCCTCATGTGTGTCAGGCTCAAGCAGCTGATTACACATATTCAAGAGCTCCTTGTAGTGCTTCTTCAGTACACCAAAACTGACGTGAGCAGCACCCTGTTTTATCATCTCCTTAGCGGTAGCCTCCGCTGTAAAAAGTAGGTCCACCTGCATCATCTCTAACCCCTCCTCACGGGTTAACTCTCTATCAGGAAGGAGCCTCCCAGTGATGGAGATGCCTAGGAGACACGCCACATCATCTAGTGTGATGGTCATCTCCCCAACAGGTAGATGGAAGTTGTTGGTCTCCTCATGCCATCTATCTGACATCGCACAAACGAACCCGTGAGAGATGTTCTCGTACCCACTAGCCAGGAGGGGAGTAAGACCAGACATATTCACTTCATCCCAAAACCATTGGTTTTGTTCACACGGCTGAAGGATTGTCAGGTTTTTAAGGCTCAGCTTCTTCCCGTGCGAGATACCTTTCACCCTATGTTTTTTTCGAAACTGAAATACAAAAACAAAAAACAACAAACATCATCGTTAAAAAAATAATAAGTAAAATAAACATTAAATATATTCTAACATAAATTTTAATTATAACATTAAATAAGTAAAATAATAATTAGAATAAGTTGTATAAATAGTAAAAGAAATAAAATAAACTTACATCGGCATCGACCCAAATCCTGCATGCCACATGTCCACAAAAGTGAGGTAAAAGCGTGAGTTTAGAAGGCCCCCTGTATAGCCGTCTGGTCTGGCCTCGTACACCACCCTCGGTACCCCCTGAAAAGGACCCCACCATCATGCTACTGAGGCTGCTCAATATCATCATGCTCATGAGCCTCCTCAATATCAGGCTGCTCCTGCTCAATATCATGCTGCTCCTGCTCAAGAACAGGCTGCTCATGATGATCCTCATACTAATGTTGTTGATACACATCAAATTGATACTGGTGAGGCTGAAGCTCCTCAAAATGATACGCCTGATCGTGCGCCTGCTCATACACCTGATAATCATGCTGATACTGTGTCGGGTCCACCGTCTGGGATGGACCCGTCTGTGACGTTGATCCCCCAGCAGTATCACTGCTACCAAGTCTCGTTCCCCCACCTTCCCTCGACCAGCCATTGGAGGGCGTAATGCTTTTTTCTTCCTCTGAAACCTACCGGTAGGGGCAGGCTTGCCTGCCCTAAATCTGTCACTCCTATCCTGAGGCGGCTCAGGCGGTCTCTGAGACGTATTCCTCCGAGACATATGTGCACAACATTTCCAACAATTGAACAACAACAACACTTATAATCAACAACAACAATTCAATCTATAAACTACAATTCAATCCGTAAACTACCACATTGTCCTGAAACTAACTATAATCAACATTAACAAACATATTTCTAACTAATTTCATCATTAACAATCCAAAAAACAAAACAAAAAATCATTGAGACATTTTATCAAACACATAGAGTGCAATTTTCAAACAATTAAGAAATCTAACAATTTCTAAACCAAAAACTACCACATTGTACCCTAAACAACATATAAAATACAATTCCTAACTTAATTCATCTTTAACAATCATCAAAACTAACATGCAAGCAAATTTCTAAAAACCTATAAATATCTAATTTCTTCAAAAAATCACAAAATTTGAACAAAAAATTAAGCAATGATGTAGAATAAGCAACACATACTTGTTCAATTGCGTGATTTGATGATGATTTGCTTGAGTTTGGTGAAATTCGCACTTGGAGAAAGAAAAAAAAATCATTTTTGAGAAGTTTGGAAATATGGGAGTTTTTGTTTTGTTTTGTTGTATAAACACTTAAGTCACGCTGCATGACTTAACTAATGCGGCGTGACTTAAGTGGCGCAACATCATAACGTGCGTTAGTTAAGTCACACAACGTGACTTAACTAACGTAGGGGCATTATTGTCCAGTCAGTTAGGTGGGAGCGAAACGTGCAGGGCGAAGAGCAGTTATCGAAAGTTAAGTATGACAAAAAAATATTCATCCACGAATAACCCTCTTACAATTTAGGTTCTTAGAGCATCTCTAATGGGAGGTCTTTATTTAACAAGGACCACTCCCTGTTAAGGACCTTCATTGAAGGAAGAAAAAATGAGTTCCTATTAAGGAACATGCATTATAAAATGAGTCACTATTAATGACACGTTTGACTTTTATTTATAAAATAAATTGGATGATGCACTTACATTAGTTTAAAACATATATTACATTGCCAAAAAAAACGTATACTGACCGCTAACATAATGTGAAAATTGACAAATGTCTTAGTCTTTTAACTATCATTTAAGTAATGACTTAGTCTTTTGAAAGAAGTTTAAAAGAAGTCTTTATTAAAAAAAAAGTTTAAACTATCATTTTAAAGCAATCAAAAATACGAATATGTGGTATTGGAGAGCGATTCATAAGTAGCAGTTCACTCTAATCACGTTGGAGTTTCAGAAGTTTAGCGGTTTAATATCTGATATTGTTTTTAGTTTGACTTTACATGTAAACTTTAAGGTAAAATTTGTTAAGAGATAAACGAATATAGTTGCAAAGGCATCTATATTTTGGACTAATTACCGATATTTTGAGAGTATTTCTTTTTGTATCGAGAACTTCTTGATTAATAACATGAGTTAATTTTCTTTCGGTAAAAAAAATCATTTAAAAAAGACTCGAATTTTTAAAATAAATCTCAAAAGTATTTGGATGAGATAATTAGTAGCGTAGAGTTTAAATTCAAACACCAGAGAATTAAGAATGCAAGAATTAAATCTCGAGGCCAATTTTTATCTATAGTTGTCTTAAAACAATTACAATGGTAAATGTTTCAATTATTTAATATTAAGTTAAACAAACATTTCTATTATAGAGGGGAAACTTTAGATGCTTACATAGTATAATAACTATAGAAACATCAATCTCTTTTCACTTCATAGTCTTGAATCAGGGCAACATATTTTAATGAATTTTTTATTTTATTTTTATAAGAAAAGAAAAAGAATATTCATAACCATAATTTAGTTGGTATAATATAAGTGTTGGAGTTCGAATCTCAGATTTATCTTTTTCTTTTTTTGAAGAAAGTAATCTTTTTTTTTTAAGAAGCAAAAATGAATTATATATACCAACAGAAACAGATTAACATTGTCAGGCACAAGATGTGTCAACAAAATGCAACCAAAGTTTTACATACAGTCCACACAAACAACAAAACTATCAAGTGCCCAAACAATCTGGAGGGCATGCAAGCCAATCGTGAACACCTAGAACATAAACAACATTAGCCGCCTTCATCCATCAATATGAATGGATTTTAATTTTTTCAACCAGCTGATGCATATAAATTGATATCATGGAAAATCGTAATCGGGAAAGAAACATATTTCAAGGTCCCAAACAAAAACCACAAAACTAATTGAAGTGGATTCGAAATTTCCTGTTTAATTAACTTAATGGTGTGTTTGGATGGGGTAATTTGAAAATTTTAAAGCATTTAGAATTCTAGACAATTCAAAAGTTCAATTAAATTACCTTCATTTATCAATACTTTTGTTTGGATGGAGCAATAAAAAAAATCATTGTCATCATTTTTGAGTAATTTTTATAAATTTTAAATTTTTTGTGCCAAATTTGAAAATTGAAATTTGGATTCAATTTGTAAAATTTTTGGAAATTTATTGAGGGGTCTAAATATAATTTTTGAAAATTTGAAGGGTCAATTTGCAATTTTTTGAAAATTTTGGAAAATATGAGGACCAAAATGAAAATTTTGAAAAAAATTATAAGAATGAAAAAAATTTGAAATTCCAATATTTTAGATGTCATTTAAAATTCTCTAAATTTAACTTGGGCAAAATACTTCATAAATTTCCATTGTTTTCAAAATTCTCTAAATTTATTCGAACAATTAAATTTATCTAAAAATATTTGAATTTTTTCAAAATATTACCTTACCTCAAAACATTCTCACAACCATACTCTAAATTAAAGTTAATATACCACCAAAAAAAAAATTAAAGTTAATACGGGGCTAAAAAAACATGATAAAAAGAAAGTTAATAAGATAAGGGTGACATAATATAATATGACGATGATAATATAATGTAATGAAGAGTGATGTGTCAGAATTGATTTGATTATTTGATGATTACAAAATCAATCGGTTTATTATCGTCAGTTGGTAACAGACACAAACAACGAACGTTTGGTAATCTTCTATTCAACGCAACGTAACAAACCCTCGCCGGAGTTGAAGCTCCTCCGCCACCGTCGCCGGCATGGACTTGCCGAAACACCACCGTCCCACACCAACAACCTCTCTGAGAGACACATCTGACTCCTCCACTGGTAGCTGGGATGCCCTCGAATGGACCAAAATCGAGGTTCCATTTTGCCCAATTCAATTTCACATTCTTCATTTTTTTCTTTTCTTTCAATTTTTCGTTCTTAATTTCGTTCTTGCAATCAATTTTCAGCCAATTTCACGTTTTGTCTCTCCCGCGAATCTTGATTTTTTGCTCGATGATGAACAAGTTGTGGCCGAAGTATGTATAATCTTCAAAATTCATCATTTCTTTTAGTAATCATGGTTCATTCATTTTAATCTGTTTTCTGAAACGGTTATAGCAATGTTTTTTCTTCAATTTGCTTACTGAATTGATTATTTAATTCTGTTTTTATTTTCTGTGCTGAATTTGTGAAAATGTGTACAAGTAAGAATAGTGCGAAGAATGTTAAGCTTGGTTTGATATTTCCAACATATGTATGTTAGGTTTGATGCTAGCTCCACAAAGATTCACTTGATGTGTTATTTGAAGAACAAGTTAACTAGACAGATTCATTTCCTGAAAGCTTGATTAGGGTTTGTAGTTTTGTCGTGTTAGTTACACTAAGTGTGTACTTAGATGGCGTGCTGAGTTTGGTGGGTCTGACGTACACTGGTGCATTTATTACCGAGTATTGTAATACATACATTTATTTAGAAGAATGATCAGACATCCTGGTATCTGTCTTGAGTTGGGGGTATCTGGGGGGAAATGTCTGTTCCGGTTTTTAGTGTTATTGGAAACTTGTTTATTATTTTTTTTTGAAATGGATTCACGTTAGGATGTATTAAATGAAACTTGTCTGTTGGTGGCTTGAGAAAAAAAATGTAACGTCTATTGAGTGGGAGATAAATGATTGCCACAAAATGCCAAAGTGGGCTTGCTGACGGTTATCGACATTGTAATTTTACATATAAGGTTGCGCTATCTGACGATTATTTACGACCGACATTCTTGATTGCGGTAACATTGCCGAGCAATATCAGAAGCACAGAAAGTCGATTCTAGTGGGCGGCCATTTAAGTGGCAGACGGAACCAAATTGGAAAATAAAAAATTAAGGCCCACCCAAACCCTAAAGTCCCTTTAAACTTCACGTCTTCATTTCTCTTTTGTGATTCGACTTCCCACCCTCATCTATTTGGTGATTTGACTGTGGGTAGTTCATTCTTGCTTAAAACCGGGTGATGGCCTGTGGCTTACAGTTGGCCAGTTCAAACCTATTTGTGCCTGGAGGCTGCGGTTAATAATTTCACCTTTTGTATTATGAGTTATAACTTTAACTTAAGTTGTGAGGTGTGGCTTTTCGATGGATTTTCAGTTAAAGTTTATTTAATTTGTTAGTTAAGTTTTAAGGTTGTTTTTCCTATATTATTTAATATGCCAGTGTGTATGCAGTTGTTTAAACACAACTTTTCATTTTAGGTTGAATCTTATGGTCCACGCTAGTTGTTACGATTTGATAAAAAAACAGGTACATGTTACGACTTATGATCACACATATGGTATATTTTTCCCCCTTTTCTATCTCTGGTGGGATTTCGATTTTGACAACCTTGTCAGTAGTAGTGCAGTACCATAAGTACTAGCCTTCTGGAAGAGTAGTGAGACTTATCCTCTTTGGCTTCTCACTCATATGGTAACAGGGATGCAGGGTAAATGTATAAGATGCTGAAACTTCCTTTAACAATGTTGAGGTTTCAAGAACGTCTCTCACTCATAGGTTCCCTACTTCCTAAGACTCTTCGTTTTCTCTAGTTGCAAATTCTTTTTTCTTTAGCTTTGTGGGATAGCCCTCTCCTCTTCTAGGGAATCTTCTGCCAAGCATTTAATGCTGTTATAGCTAAAGATGCACCGAATCAGGGAATGCTTCTTTATTGCCACATTTGCAACACATGCCACAGGAACAAGGAACATTGCCATTGGACTGTGTTGAAGGCTCTTGGTCTAACATTTTTGCGCCCTCACTCTTCAGGGCCAACTGTTGAGGATTGAGTCTGTCAAAGGACAAGGTGTGAGATTGGTATTAATTGGTGGGTGGGGGTTCATGCAATAGATCAAATGGTGATGATACGTGTTGCTTCAGCTGAGGTCAAATCGGTACCATTGACTACAGAGCCTATCCAGTCAGACTTGACTCCCAGGCTGGGGATAGAACTCCTTGTGCCAATTTTTCAGGAAAAAAAACCCTTGCGTCAAATGTTGGGTGCCTTTGCATACTACTTGCATGAAAGCCTCAAGCTCATATTTTTAATCATGATGTTACTTCCAAAACAGACGTATATACAAAATTCAAGACAGTGAGTTGGGGTATTGGTTTATCTAGAAACATTATGCCTAAATATTTTATAAATGGTTTCCAGAATACTCGGGAAAATAAGATATCTTCTAACCAAAGGCCTCCTACATATTATGTTCATCACTTTGCTTGACACTGTTTCTATCTTTAGTGCAAGCTGGATTAGACACTTCTGCTGTCATTACTTTTCTCGATACCGCAGCTATCCACTAACCAATTAGGCAATTAAAGAGCCAAATTTCTCCTTAAATATGAATTGGTTGGATGCAAGCTGTATATTAGCCGTTATATTAATATCTGACAAATATAGCTTTTTTTTTTGCGTGTGTGTATCTTTTGCTAATTTTTGCTTCTCACACAAGTCTTAATGTTTTAATTTACATTTATCCGGTTTTAGTCTATTGTATGTAATTAAGTTTGGTATATGGTGTTTACTTTCAGGGACACGGCGTTGTTCTTGTCAATACAGATGATGCAGGCGTGTTGATTGTAACAAACTTTCGTATAATATTTTTGGTAAGCTCCTATATGTACTATTTCCTACACTGCTTCTGAGTTCTACATTTTTTCAGGTATTATGATGTTGAAGCAGTCCCAGGTTAGTGATTTAGAAATGCCAGTCAGTGGCCGAATATGCATAATAAATACAGTATAAATAGTTTCACATTAAGTTTTTTGGACCAAATATATTTTTGTTAGAAAAGAGACTAAGTTCTTCAATTTACCCAAACCTAACATTTGCAGGCATCATTTATCTCATAATTATTCTTTATATTTTCCCTAAAATCTAACAAGTTTCAAAGGCTTATACTTTAAGCACTGTTCTTAGAACTTAAATTACCTTCAGTCTAACCTTAAACACTATTCTATCACTTCAAAAATTACCCTTTACATTCAACTGCGCCCCAAAATGCTGCAGCTCACCTATTCTATATCAGGGGAGCATCCTAGAAAACCCACATTGACCTCTTAAAATCCTATTCTTTCCCACATGACTTTAACCTCATTCTTTTTAGAAGAGTTATTTGAAGACCCTTTTGATAGGGAATGGGTGAATTTTTCTTTTTAGAAGAGTTATTTGAAGACCCTTTTGTAAGGGAATGGGTGAATTTTTTAAGCTGAAATTAGAAACTCTAAAGCCAGAAATTGAACACTTAACCACATGAGCTGTGTTGTTGATTTGTGTGCATTTTTGTGTCTTCTTAAGCTGTTTATATGGGACATTTAGTTACCTGCCTATTTATCTTACATATTGACTATATTCACTGATTTACTTCATCACATTTTCCAGAGTGAGGGAACTAGAAAAGTTATTGCCCTTGGAACAATACCACTGGCAACCATTGAGAAGTTTAACAAGACAGTAAGTTGCAATTTTTTTACAAATTTTATTGTGTTTATTGTTATTTACGTTGGATTTGTAGTGCTAGATCGACCACTAGTAACCATGTATATCCATATTCTGAGTTTGGCATCAACCTCCTTTTTGATTGCATCTTATTTTGCTTCTCTTTTCAACATATATATTATTTTACTATTTTTCTGTCAGAATTTACTCATTAATTGTAGAACATTTACAGTCTTCAAATATTAACAAACTCTTGTGATTACCCTGGGTATGATACTGAAATATTTTATAAAGCATTGACCTAGATTGATTTATGAAGGGAATATAGGAGTTCTGTTCTGTATTTTAATCATTTCTTCTGTAAAAAGAAAAATTTGTTCTAATTTTCCTTTTAATTAGTTGTTGACCTGCAAACAAGTTAAACTTGTGCTACTAGCTTAGTGCTCACTGTCAACTCAGCCACAAGATTGAATATTTGTAGTATATCTTATTTCTATTAATGTTGTAAATTTTTTAACTATGTTTATGATGTGGTGTGCTATCAACCCATTCATGTATGTGTATTTAGATTCTGCTTTCTACTGTTGAGTGCAATTTGTGGTGATTCTTGGGAACCTCATGTTGCTCACACTTAAATGCAGGCTGTAAAAGCTCAGTCAAATACTCACCAATTAGACAAGACACCAACACAAAGACTGCTGCAGGTGATCGGTATGCTTTCAGTAAGCTCTTTTTATTATATATTCTTTGAATATTTTCAGTAAGCTCCTTTTACTAATATTTTCTTTGAATATGAATAGTTATTGTTTTTTCACATAATGTGCCGTTATGTTTGAAACCTTTTACTTTTAATGTTCTAAAACAGCCTCCTTCATTTCAAACTAGATGCAATGTTGAATTTGGAACAATTATTACTATTCATGTATTTATTTTCATAAGTAAATTAATATATACAACAATCATGCATTCCTATCTGCCTTCTATATGTTTTCAAGCACATGGCCTTTTTTTTTTAAAGGGATTCTTTATCCTTCCTCCATATTTATCTTCATCTTTATACATTTCTTCTTTTGTTGAAGACTGGATTTATCTTTGCTCTTTTATGCAGGGAAAGATATGAGAATCATAGTCTTTGGTTTTAGGCCTCGTACAAAACAGGTAATTCTACTTTGACAGAAGTTATGCCCTCCTTATAAAATCAGAAGTCTCAGTTTTTGCTTAATTCTACATCTGTTCAGCATTTGCGGGAATGCCCGCTGGCCTATTATTACAACTTCAATTGTAATTTACACTACATGATATCTGAAGTATTCTTGCAACCTACATTTTAAAGTGTTGTGAGCTAGTTAGAATTTTGTCATGAACATCTGTGTAGAAGGCTTTATTTTCTTTTAGCATGTTTCGGATCTAATGTTGCTTATTTGTTCTTACAGAGACGTGCAATATATGATGCACTAGTGAAGTGTACAAAGCCAACAATATTATGGGATCTTTATGCTTTTTCGTCTGGGCCTTCCACTTTTAAGAACACCTCTCCAATGGTGCGATTATTGGATGAGTATTTTCGACTCATTGGCAAAGCTTCTCGTCATGCTTCAATGGACATGATTGAAAGTGGCTCCTTCACCCTGTCAAATGACTTGTGGAGAATAAGTGGCGTGAATTCCAGTTATACAATGTGCCAGAGTTATCCATTTGCTTTGGTTGTTCCAAAGAGCATTAGGTAATTTATTCGGGACTAAACTTCCTGCTTTTGCCTAGTTATGGATATATTGATAATGTGGAATCCACTGAACCATTCCTTTGATAACTTTGCATTGTCATGATGTAAGTGATGATGAAGTGCTCCAGGCTTGCAAATTCCGTGCAAGATGCCGTCTGCCTGTAATTTCTTGGTGTCATCCTGGTATGTACAAAATCTTCGTGTCATTTCCTTAAATTTTTAGCACAGTTCCATGCTTCCTATTGTCATTTTCTTTCTTTTGAATTTTATTATTGTTATGCGAGGATGTACTTCTAACATATTGGAACTGTTGACTATAGTTACTGGCGCTGTTCTTGCACGTTCTTCCCAACCTTTAGTTGGTCTCATGATGAATATGAGGAGGTAATGCAAACTATTTAATCAAATTCAAATGTACATTCTTAAAGGCAAAAGATATAAATTGTTTGTTTTTGGTAGGACGTAACGAGAAAAATGTCGGATATTTTTGGTCAATTCCTAAGGTTGGAAATGTTAACAATGTTTCTTTATGCTGCGTAAACAGTGTATATTTCAATATGATAGACGGAAGAATTTTAAGCCTGTGTATTAGTGTATTCTTTTATTGATGTTATAGCCCTGACTGGAGTGATGATTGGTTATTACTGTATATAGATTTTTTTTTTTGGGTGGGTGGGTGCGACTTGAATTTTGTTGAGATAATGTCTTTTCTTTTTGCTTTTTTTTATTCACAGTCCTTGATGGTTTGGATGATTTTTTAAAATATCTTATATAACAATAACAAGCTTTATGTGTTTTCATGCAGCAACATGGACGAAAAACTTGTGGCCGCACTTTGCGGCAACCTTGATGATGGCTCAAAGAGGTCAGATTTGTTATTTTATATTCTTGCATTGTAAACATATTTTGGTAAAATTCAACATGAATTATTTTTTCAATTTACTCATTATCTTGGTAAAAACATGAATCATGCATCCACATTAAGCATCAATCAAAAGTGAATCAAGGACGACCTTTTCTAAAAACATAAGCTGTTTGTGTGAAGGTTCAAGTTTGGTTTTCAGGTGTCTAGCTTGCTCCCTACTGTAATGTCCATATCTCTAACAACCTCTCCTAAAATCTTAAGAGTTGTTCGTGGTGGTTGTCAGTAATAATTTCAAAACAGTTTTTAGGGAAAACAAAAAACCAGAAAGTTACATTTTGTATTTGTCATTTTCATTTTAACAATCTTTGCTTCTTCTGCTGAACACCCCCTTTACTGCCTCTTTGCTTCCACCACCTCCGTTCCAGTTCCGGTGTTTGGTTCACCACTACAACAAAACTACCAGACATAAATTAAAGGCTCAAACAGTTCTTCCACCTTCATCCTCATCTTCTCTCTTGTCATACTGTCATTGTACATTAACCGGCAGCCACTACAGATCTCCGACGCACCATCAGAGGAAGATGAGATTTGCATGTATGAAAGCCAGAATGAGAAAAGGGGAAAAAGTTGTATCTTTGATTTATACTTCCCGAATACATTCTAATGTGAAAATTCCAATTCTAAGCAAAAAGTGCTTGGTATGCAATGAGGAGCAAAAGAGGTTGAGAGCGAGGAAGAGGTAGGTTGCAAATAGAGATGGAGAATATTCTTGTGAATGTGGAAGCTAATTTGGGGATATTTACCCTAATTTTGACTGTTATATTACCGTTCAGTTGTTATTTTCTTTTCACTTATATGCTATTTTATTTATGGGTTATGCTAATGTGGAAGCTTGCAAAAGTAGTAGGTTTGCATGGGATTCAACAATATTTTAACTTTTAAAAAGTAAAATTCATCACTTTTCACCACTTCCCAATGCAATATTTCTATTTTTATCCTCTTAACCAATGCCTTAAGGGCACTCTTTAGCATTTTCCTTTATTTATTTATAATTATTTTTTTCTGATTTTTGTCATTTTTAATTGTTTTTTTGTATCATTATTTTTTATATCTCGTGAATTCACTTTGCGATGAGATTAGTAGTAACTTAACTCAAAAATAAAAACTGATACTCAACTTAGAACTAAATTTCAAAACTGAAGCTCCATTTAGTTTTTGAAAATTTGAAAATAGATAACAGAAAGCCACCCGAAATAATTGTAGTACAGTGATATTTTATTGACAGGTGCTATTCTCGTCTAGTTTATGCATTCTTGTGTTTTGGGTGCATCCTTCATGCATTTTTAATAACATTCTGAAATTGTATTTCTCTCCTAGAAAGCTATATATCGCTGATGCAAGACCAAGGAAAAATGCATTAGCTAATGGAGCCATGGGAGGTGGTTCAGAATCATCATCAAACTATTTTCAATCTGAGGTCTGCAATAGGTTTTTGAAATGTTCACTTTTTTTTTTTCATCTTTAAATTTTGGCTTTATTTTCAAGCATCTAAATTCTTAATTCATATATTGTCAGATAGTCTTTTTTGGGATAGACAACATTCATGCAATGAGAGAGAGCTTTGTTCGTCTCCGAGAATTCATAGACACTCATGGCAGAACATCATCGGATGGAATGTCATCTTTTTTGGTCAGTATCTGAATGTTAAAAAGCTTTGCTATTTGTGTTCTCAGTGTATAGAGTGGATTATCAAAATGGCTTGGTATGCAGTTGTGTCTAAGCACTGTTCTAATAATTATAGTGTTGGAAGTTATACTTTTATAACAACTTTTGGTTGGTTTAGAAAAAGCTGGGAACTGTTGTGTAAGCATATAAGTAAAACTATTATTTCCTCTCAAATCATCATGTAGTAGCGTTAACTGTTACAGGACTTCGATACAAATAATAAGTGTTGCTCATAACATACTGCTTGGTGGTACTGTCATAACTTTATTAAACCAAAATTGTTATGTAATGACTTTAACTCGGCAAGATTTCCAGTTAATGTCGTTTAAATTCATGTTCTACTGAACTGGTTTATAATTGCCTAGAGTGACTCGTGTGTGGAATCAATCAATGGAGTCCGTGCTTCTAACTTTGTGAGTTGTATTAAGATTGTTTTTATGGGTTCTGTTTAGAGACATGGTGGGTCGATATGGGGTGGCGGCAATTTAAGCAGTATGTCTGCTTCAGTATCAACCCTTGGGGACAGTGGATGGTTATTGCATGTTCAGAATGTTTTAGCTGGTGCAGCTTGGATTGCTGCTCGTGTTGCTATGGAAAAGGCTTCTGTTCTTGTTCATTGCAGGTACTATGATGGTGTATTTCTCACTAGTCTAAACTTGTACATTAAAAAATTACAATCTTTCAATTTTTTTACCTCGTGTGTTGATTGTACTTTTTTCTTTGGTAGTGATGGATGGGATAGGACAAGTCAGTTAATTTCACTTGCTAATTTGTTGCTTGATCCATATTATCGGACATTCAGAGGGTTTCAGGTAAGGAATTGCCATTACTCAACTATTTGAATGTTTTCTACATCAATGTCACACCAAATGAAAATACACAAATCTTCCTCCTCTTTGCTCTTCGATATTGCCGTTGAAAACGAGTCAACGAACTTATCTTTTAATTGCATGTATATATAATATTATTTCTCATGCAGGCACTTGTCGAAAAAGACTGGCTAGCATTTGGTCATCCGTTTTCTGATCGTGTGGGAACACCGTCTATTTCTGGAAGTGGAAACATCTCTTTCGAGTTATCTAGGCAGTCTTCAACTGGCATCCCATCATCACCAATGCGCCAGGCATCAGGGACATTACCTCCAGCTCCATCTCATGCACAAAGTACAGGCAACTACTCTCCCATTTTTTTGCAGGTTTGTTCCTTGAATAAGCTCTAGGAATCATTGATTAATAAAACAACTTGGTTATAGCTTCTTTCTGGATGTTTCCTTCCTAGAATGCTCTCCTTCAAATTGAGGCTTCAATATGTACTTAATTTTTATTTAATTTTTTGGAATACTTTGAGCTAATCCTTTAAAGGTTTGTATCACTTCAAATTTGATGATGTGGTATTCTCGGTAAGTATTGACATCAAAATTAACAAGAGGCTGATTGTTGGCCCAAAACTTGGTGATTCCAGGAGAAGTTTCTTTGTGAAAGTATAATAAATAACAAGGCTAGGCAAAATAATATTAAGATTTTTTGCACTAATGAACCAATGATGATAACATTAAATTTAAGTTTGAAGATATTATTATAGTTTCCTGTTAGTTAAGTTGAACCAGAAATATAGAAAATGTCCATGACATGATAAAACATCACAAACACTAAATAGCTCACAACAAAAAGAAAAACAATCAATGAGGAGTGAACATTCATTATTGTCCCTGAACGTGTGCGGTGCTGTCACTATAATCCCTAAATGTATCGAATTTGAAAACAAATCCCTGATATTTCTCTATTGTGACACTTTTTAATTTCAAGGGTGATTTATATTATTATTTTTTACTTAATGGTTGGTTCATAAAAATATATATTTTTTAATCTATTTAGCTTATCATTTATTATCTGAAGAATTGCATGTTGAGGTTTAGACAATGGAATCTAGATGGCTATATTATTAAAATTATTTTATCTATGCTCTTAGAGTTGGTGATTGATTTGGATTTGAATATATATTTTGTCTTTTGCATAATACTTTTGTTCAGCGCCCATGTTTATTATGAACTCACAACCTGTTATATTTTTTCAGTGGGCTGATTGTGTGGCACAACTACTGCGGATGTATCCTTTTGCGTTTGAGTTTTCTGCGGTATGTGTTCTTGAATATTTCTGTATTTGTTGTATTGTTAAACTTTCTGTATCTTTCTGGCTGGTAACTTGTACTATTTCATTATTAAGGCTTTCCTGGTGGACTTCTTAGACTGCATGCTTTCTTCTCGCTTTGGAAACTTCTTCTTTAATAGGTATTTCTTTTTGTTATCGTTTTGTTCTCCCATGGAATAGATGTAGTTATTGGCATGCAGTTCCTGATGTGGTCATCTCATTTTGAACACAGTGAAACCCATCAGCAGTGAAATAGTATTACTTAAATAGGCTTCATAGTGGTTGTGAGATTGGTTCCGTTTGTGAGACATAATTTAGGCTGATGCAATTAAAGAGTTATGAAAAGTTATGTTTCATTTTTGTCCACAGAAAAATTCTTATTTAACCACGACAAAAGTAGTGGTATACCAATATGATTCAAAATCATCAATTGATTTTCAATTCATATAGCCTTTCTCTACCTGTAGATGTTATTATCAAACTGCTTTTTGTTACACTCACGTTTCCATGATTTAGTGTCATGATTATTGACTCTGGCATTATCTTCTGTAGTCATTATTACATTTTCTTTTAATGTTGAATCTTAAAGATGATTGCTTTCAACAATATCTTCGTTTACTTTTATGACCTCGGCAACACTAACAGCTAACCTTCACAATTTTCATTTGGTGGTGTATCATCTATGTATATACTATACCATAAAGGTTTTTTTTTTTTTTGAACAAGTATACCATAAAGGTATTAAACCAACCCAACATGGAAATATAACACGTGAAGTTGACTAGTAAGTGATACTGGTCTGGTCTCTATGTTGGTTCATTCCAAGTAGTCTCTTTATGCATGAAAACCAAGAAATAGACCAGATAGCTGTAAAAAAAACATTTATATAATAATTGTGTAACAATTAAGTATGGGAAAATCGATATGTGCATCAAGGGAATTGCAGATGCCATGTTGCTGGTTATTGTATTTTGTTTTGATTGCGTTTATTTTTTCAGTGAAAAGGAGAGGCTGCAGTGCAATGTGTTTGAAAGTTGTGGATGTTTGTGGGCATACTTGGCTGATAGGCGGGCATCAGAAGGAGGTTTACATGTGCATTGTAATCCCTTTTATGATCCACTGAAGTACAGAGGTCCTCTTCTGCCCCCAGCAGCAGCGTTAGCCCCGACTATATGGCCCCAATTTCACCTTCGTTGGGCCTGCCCAGAAGAAGCACACAGTGGGGAGATTGAAGCACAATGTAGGAAGATAATACTGAAAAACTCGGAGATGCAGAAGGTAGTTATATTCCTCAATTTTTCCAATTTTTACTATGTTCTATTCAAAAGCTATTGCCTTTCTCCATTTGTGGATGGCCATTATTACTCATCATCACTTTTTTTTTTGGTAAGCTTATCAATCATCAAACAAATCTGTATTTTGTTTACATCCCAAATGAATTGAATAGATGATCAGTTAGGATTTTCCTTTTAATGATATTAGTGCTGTGTGGGATGGTAACAGGCTAAAGAAGTGGCAGAAAGGAAAGCTAGAGAAAATACAAATGCTATGCAATCATTGCAAGCTGAATTGCGACGAGAGAAACTGTTGAATATCTCAGCTATGAACACGGCAAAGAGGATAACCAAAGAAAATACGGACATAAAGCGTGCAATTCAGTCAATTGGGTGCAAGATTCACATTTCTAGTAGTGGTGATTGCATTGTTGACATTGAAAACAACCCAGCGGGAGCACATCCAAACTTGTATTGTTCCTCTAGGCAAGGATCAAGTAGTGCTGTGATTAATGACAAAAAGGATCTATATGTGTCTGTAACAGAAGATGATGGTGATGATGGAAACAATGTTATTGGTCGGATATGTGACTCTCTATGCCCGTTTCGTACCAAAGATGGAGGCTGCAGGTGGCCAAATGGTGGTTGTGCTCAACTAGGTAGCCAGTTTGTTGGTTTGAAAGCGAATTTTGATGCATTTGACCAACTTTCAATTGATGACAGTTATTTCAAGCCCAAGTAAAATGAGTTCCTAAATTGACTTCAATAGTGAAACCAATTTTGCTTTTCTTTCTGACCATGGCATTTTTTTGGGCATCCGGAATTGTACAGGCTATTAGAGTTGGTTGATTGAAGTTATTGAATCATGGTGGTTGTTATTATATTCATGTGTATAATTGTAAATTTAGGGACAAGATAGTAGACGATTACATTGGAATCATTCTTAATAAGATCAATTTTGTAGAGATGATCATTTTTCTATTAACAATTTGACTATTACTTTTCCCACCCTATGGCAGTCTCACACACCCTGTAAAATTTCCAGAAATGCTCCTTTGCAGTTCGGATTTCATAATCCGGACGAGTTCGAATTTCATAATCCGGACTATGCTTATGTATACTCAACAATCATAATCTCTCCTATTTTAGCAATTTTGAATTTTGCTTTTAAAAACAACCAAAAAAATAGTCTATTCATGTCAAATAAAATCATAAAAACACAATGAGTTAGGAAGATTAAATATTGTCCTTAAAATGACCATCCATGTTACAAACATGTTCAAAAGTGGTGTTGGTGCTGTCCGGATTACGTAATCCGAACTGCATCAGCACCATGCTCGGATTCTATAATCTGAAAAAATTAAATAGCACGCCCTATTTTTTTTGTTCGGATTACAAAATCCGAATTGGTGAAAAACTCATTTTTCACCCTATAACAAAGGAAAACACCGGTTCGGATTATGAAATCCGAAAATGTCAAGGGCATTTTTGGAAGAAAAAAATAGGGCGCACGAGGAAATGAATAGTGTGGAAAAGTAATATTCTAACAATTTTACTACATCTTAATGAAAACGATCAATCGCTGGTATGCAATTACATTGCTGTGCCATTTCCTCCTGTTCGCAACTTGATAAAGGTTCAACGTATTCTATGGGTGACCTAAAATCATAGAGCCCGCTAGTGATGAAGGTTCAGAATTTTGGGTGACCTGAATTAAAGCAGTAGAAGTAAATAAACAGTAGTGAATTGTTATTTTTTAACCTTGAACCATTAACAAGTCATTGAAGACTAGATTGGAAAGGCTTTCGATAAATCTCTCAAACCTGTTCTCAAGTCATTTTAGAATCCAATCGGTGTTTTGACATCCCAAATCGAGGTGGCTTAAGTAAATCTTCTTAAAAGTATATCAGTAAAAAAAAATTGCCATGAAGTTTCAAAGCAAACCTTCGTCCAAAAATGTTCTTACAGCTATGTCAGCTATGTTTTTCCTTTGCTAAAACTATGGTATATCTTATGTTTGTGTCGTTGATAAAATGAGTTGTGAAAAATAATCTCATTTTGTGTGTATCTTCCAATTGTTGTCGCAAAAACATGAAACGAAAAGGAACATATGAAACAGTTGGCAAATCGCCACCACCTCAGAAAAAAAGTAAAGTTTAAACAGGTTAGTCACAAAAATAAAAATGTACACAAAGTCACGACCATCATTTACGACTTGAAAGAGTTCATTGTAAAATTTTAAGGAAAGGAGTTGATTTAAGTTGTTAGTTGTAACCTCCTCACGTTCTAGAAATGCATAGAAATAGAAAGATTATTTTGGAAGTAACCTCTAACTATTGACTAATGATGAAAAAGCAGATATATACCAACCACCCCTTGGTAGTATCAAAAGAGTATCTCCAACATTTTACTCTTCAGAAAATGAAACAAATTTCCTTTCAAACATAGAATGTGACAATATTGAGATAGTAGCATTGTATACAAGTAACTAATAAAAATTTCTATTCATTGTCCTGAGATCCACGACCATCGCCATCACCATCCTCATCGGAAGACCTCCCCCGAGCCTTCCTTTCATTCCACCTTGCCCAAATCCATCTTGAAATAAAGAATGCTCCTACTGCATAAACCTGGAAACAATTGCAGTAACTTTTTAATGAAAAAAACTTCGCTATATTGAAAGTATAGCAACGCTTAGCTTAGATAGGGAAACAGGAGAACCATCCGTGTAATCATTTATACTTGTTTTTCTTTTGAACTTCACCATAACACCATCAAAACGTTCACTTAATAAAACTAAAAATAAGAGTGCAAGGTCTTAATTTGAAATTATCTAAGACCTGTCCCAAAGGCTGATTCTTTTGGACTTCAAACCAAACCAAGAACAACTTATTTTTGTTATCACCGCAGCATAGAGACACAGACATGATGAGATTTCCAGGTTCGGTGATCATGATGATAAGGAATGAAGTCCTTAATCAAGGATATCCAGTCCATAAATAAGATTGTCTATATAAATATGGTACTTTGAATAAATAGACGTATATTAGTCACAACCATGAAGTTTCAAAACAAAACTTCTCTCAATTGTATCATGAATAGAGAAACCATGTTCTTCCTTAGCTAACCCACCGTAACTAACTAAGGCTTTTGGCTCCCTAGGAGACGCTGTAGGATATCCCGCCCCCACACACCCGAGTCCTTTGGACATGTTATGAGACTAATCTCCCCCTGACTAGACAAACCTGACGTTTATTATGTCTGTGTTGATAAAATTAGTTGTGAAAAATCAATTTTCATGTCTACTTTATATTGCAAAAACAAAAGACAAAACGGATGGATGAATAAAAAGATGAACCCATGAAGGCACCAACTAATTGAATGAAACAACTCATATCTTGACTTGATATTGTTTCACAATTTAATAACAAACACTCCACCCATTCCTATGATATCCGACACTTGTGATCAAAGGCGTATCTAGTGTCCAACAGATGTGATTACATCAATTATGTCATTTTCTTAAAATCTGTGTCTGTGTCGGTGCTTCATAGCTATCAAGTATCAATTGATTTGAGTGAATTTTTATGTATCTGAAGTCAAATTTTGTGTATTGCATGAATAAGTAGAGTAAAAGGACCAACTAAAGTCTAAAACAAAACAAAAAACATACCCTTGAATCAATCAGTTGGTTCACTAATCTCATAAATGATTGCAAAATTACGATTAACTAAAAATCAAAATATTAACAGAAAAAAGAAAGAAAAATATACCTGATAGAGTATGAGAGGATTGGAAGTTTTGGTAGAAGAGATTTCAGATTGAACCTGAAGAGGTTCAGAAACAACAGCAAGTTGGGTTTTGGGGAAAGTCACAACGTTTGTTGCTTTGTTCTTATCACCAACATCATCGTGATTATGCTTTTTTGGTGGGAAGAAAAATGGAGGAAGTTGAAAATTGAAATTGAAATTAGGGAAGAAAGGAATAAAGGGGTTTTTGGGTGATTCTGAAGCAGAGGATGATTCAGTAGTAATTTGGGTGGTGCTATTAGTCATTTTTGGGATTGATTTCTCTATGCAGCGGCGGAGATGACAATGGAGAGGGAAGAGGAATTTGGTATTTGAATTGCTATGCTATGCTATGCTTTGCAACTTTAAATCATTTATAGGTAGGGTAACTGCACAACCTCCACGCCACTCTCTCTCTCCTCTTCTATTCCACCATACAAGTTTTTTTATTATTTATTTCAATTTTATATATTCTAAAATAATGTTGTATCTAGTATTCATTAAGAACTAGATATCATATCAACTTAAAAACCGAACTTTCTCTTATAAATGAGATTAGAGGGGGGTATAATTTTGAATCAATCCAAATTTTACATCACTACTTTTTATTCTTACTTTTTTTTTTTTAAATCAACTCATTTAAATAAGTTGAAATTTTGAATTTTGTTCTGCAATCATGTTTAGTACATTATACAATTATCTTTTACAAAATTTTAAATATAAATTTTTATGTTTTTGCGCTTAAAATTTTATATTTAATTTATGTTTTGTTAAAAAAAATCTATTTTTTATTTTATGAAATATTATAAACATTCATGCAAAAACTGTAATATTTAAGGGGCTCAAAATTTTGAATGATACACATAAATTGACTTCTAAACATAGGCCAAAAGTGGTGATGTAAGACTTTTGGGGCAACCAAAAGTAGTAGAAAATTTTTAAGGAGCTAAAATAAAAAGTTAGTAGTGATTAATTAATTTTGAAATTTGATAGCATTGTATTGATCATCTTTTAGTAGTGATTAATTTTTTTTTTAAATGAAAATGTGATTAATTTTCATTGAGTAACATATGGGAGGCAGAAATACTTCCCCCACCTATTAGTTTCTTTCTATACACACAAGAGTGAGAGCTCAAAACTTTTGCACTCTAATCTTGTTATTAAATAAAAAAATAAATAAAAATTCTGCTGCCAATGGGAAGGGAAACAAAGAGACCAATTTGGTATATTTCATTGCTTTGCTACTTCAAATGAATTTGGTATTTAGGTAACTGCACAACCACCGCGCCACTCTCTCTCAAATTCTTCTATATATTCTAAAACAATATCTAGAAACTCTAATCATATGTTTAAGGTGTTTTAAATTCGATAATTATCAATTTGTTAGTATGAGTCACCTATTTATCAAATGTAAACATTAATTAATATCTATCTTAAAAAATAAACTAGTAAAAACAATATCAATCGTCCACAAATTTTTAATACCACATCCAATTTTTTGAAATTTACTTAAATGTTGGTCTTATATTTAAGGATGGTTGTAGTATTTTATTTCTTTTCAAAAGCATATTTGTTATGATTGATAGTATAATAAAGACGCGTATTTCGGAAACTCAACCAAAAAATTTACTAGATATATAGGCAACATAAACTTAATGCCTATTGATGAAGATTATCTCCGGTTGAGGTGATTATCAAGATACGGTTTAAAAGAAGGAGGATTTTATCTCTAGATTAGACCCAAAATTGTTGTCCTTATTCAGATCAATAAAATAAAAACAGGGTCTTCCCAAACTATACTTGATATTCGCATGTATCGGAATACGTTTGCATGTATCCCTTGCAATGGAGAGGAAGTACGAGAAGAACAAAGATACTACATCATCTACTCATATAGATAGAGGGTTGGGTTATTCAATTGGTTTGAGATAAAAGTTAAAAAATGGAAGAAAAAAACAAACATACTAACAATTAACGTATAACATTTGTCACTAAAAGACAGACAAATCGTGTGTTTCAATTCAATGTACTAACAAATACATATGCCTTAATTTTCCACATAAAGAACTTTATTTGTGTTCCTAAGGTTTAGCTTACCGTTCTGCTTTTGTCAACAAAAAACTTACCATCTTGTATGTATGATTTAATTGTTGAAAAGGAACCAACCATTGTCGCTCAGTGCAAAATTGACCTTCCCTTGTCACAATGTCACACGTAACAGTTTGAGTGTAGGAAAACTTCATTCATAGGCATTGAAGATATACTCAATGCTAAAGATAAGTTCAATGTCAGCAAGAGATTGGTTCTGCTTTTTCATTTTCCCTTCTCAATTTTTTTTTTTTTTTTTTCATTTTCAAATTCCCTCTTTCCCATAATAATTATTAGTTTTATTTGCTCTTTATCCAGTTTTTGTTATTTTAGTTTGGCTGTTTTATTAGAATTTTGCTCTTCTCGCAACAAAAAACACTCTCACCCAACCAAACTGACCAAAATACTCCTGCGTTAGTTAACTCACTTAAAGTGTTTTGACAAAATAGGAAAAACTAATTCTCCCTCAAACTGCAAATCGATTCTCAAATTGTGGTGCATGTATTTTCTTTGTAATTTGTTGTGATTCACCTTTGTTCTTGTCTAGGTTGTTAGAGATAAGCAAACCACAATAGGACCTTTGATCTTGTGAATCATTACTCTTTGAATCATGAGAAACAAGCTGCTTATCATTACAACTCTTTATAGGAGCTACTTTTCCAATAAATTCCAAAAAGTTGTTACTGTGACTTCGTTTAGAGAATCAACTTGCAATGAACATCTTTTCTCTTAAGATGGATTTAAGAAGGATACTTTGACAATCGATTTGCAATTTGGAGAAGAATTGGTTTTCCCTATTTTGTCAAAACACTCTGCGTATAACCCCGCCCGCGTGAGTTAACTCAAGCTGCCATCGTGAGTTAACTCACACCGCGTGAGTTAATTCACGCAGGGGTATTTTGGACAGTTTAGTTGGACGCGAGTTAATTCACGCAGAGATATTTATGACAGTTTGTTTTATTATTGTGATATTTATTTTGTTCTTGGCCTTAAAAGCCTTTTTTTTCTACAGAGGCCCAATTTTTGGCTTAGTGTCTTACTATAAAAGCCCGAATTATGTTCTTCTCACAACACAAAACACTCGCGCCCAACTGAATTTATAAAATTACCCCTGCGCTACTTAAGTAACGTTGTGTTACTTAAGTCACGCGGCGTGAGTGAAGTAACGCAGAGCTACTGTTTCTGTACAAAACTCATCAGTCCATACTCCAAACACCATTTTCTTTCACTCCACCTTCAAAAACCCAAAAAGTGTGAAATGTTGGGTCAAAATCCTTACTCCAAATCATTGCAAATCGTCAGGAAGCAAGTTTCTATGCTCATCAGACATCAAATATCAGGTAATGTATCATCTAAACTCATCTCATTTTGCTGGTTTTTGTGCTTGGTTCGTCTGGTTTTCGTAGGCGATAGGGCTTGGCGCACGTTAACTTGCGCAAGGGTTAAAGGCTGCGTGACTTAAGTCACGCAGGAGATAAGTGTTGCGTGACTTAAGTCACGCTACTGTGTGTAGACCATTTTTTTGAATTTTTTGCGCCACTCTTGTTCTTGATAGCTTGTTCCACAAGTAATTTTTTTATTTTTTTCTTTGTTATTTTTTTATTCAATAGATATACAGTGAGATGGTTGACAATGTGACAGGTGACGACGTTGAACCGAAACCGGCCAAAATTGAAGCTTCCGGCGATGTCAAACCAACCGTTAATGTGAAACCGTTTAAAATCAAAATTCCATTTCAAGTTAACATTGGTAAAATTGAAGAACCTAAACCGGTACCTATCAGTGTTGTTTGCAAAGTTCGCGAAACCGTCTCATTTTTTACAACAAATGCAAGATGGAGAGAGCGAGAAGAGTTACTTGGTTGGGTTCGTCGACAAGGGGAAAGGGCCGGATTTACTGTTTGTATAGATAAATCAAGTTAAAAAAGGTCGTACTTGACGATGCAATGTGAAAGGAGTGGGATATACAAGCCACCTAAGACGAGGAAGTAACCGAACCTTGAAGGCACCGGCTCAAGGAAATGTCACAGTCCGTTTAGGTTGAAAGGTTTCTTTGATAAGGATACAAATGATTGGTGGATTGCAGTTCTTTGTGGAATGCACAACAATGACTTGGAGGAAAAGTTACAAGGACACCTTCTTGCGGGTAGACTTAGTGCGGAGGAGAAGAAAAAAGTTATCGACATGACAAAGAGTTTGACGGTGCCTTGGAATATTCTCACCAATTTGAAGCAAAATAACAAAGAAAGTGTGACAACTATCAAGCAAGTGTCCAATGTGCGAACAAGATGGCGCAAGGGGCAAAGAGGTGACATGACGGAGTTGCAATACTTGATCTCGAAGTTGGTGGAGCATCAATATGTCTATTACACAAGATGCAATAGTGAGGAAACCACTCTTGAAGACATTTTTTGCTCATCCGGAGTCAATTAAATTGCTCAACACTTTTCCGACCGTTTTGGTCATGGACTCCACTTACAAAACCAACAACCACCGAATGCCGTTATTTGAGATAGTTGGTTGCACCTCTACAAAAATGATGTATTTCGTTGGTTTTGCCTTTCTTCACTTTGAGCAAGAGGATAACTTTACTTGGGCACTTGAGATGGTGAAAGGTTTTTGTCCTCAAAATACAACATGCCTAAGGTGATTTTCACTGGTAGGGATGGTGCTTTGATGAATGTTGTTGCCACAGTGTTCCCTGAAACATACACTATTCTTTGTTTTTTTTCATATTGGGAAGAATGTAAGGGCTAAGTGCATCATGGATTGTAGAGTTAAATCAAAGCCTCATAAGGATGCAAAAGTTGACAAGAAAGAATTGAAGAAGAACAAGGAGAAGAATAGAGATGTTGTTGAGAAAGTCGTGAGCGCTTGGAAAGAGTTGGTCGATTTTCCTACGGAGGAATCATATGCAAGTGCTTTATTGAAATTCAAAGAGGTATGCATGCCATTTCCTGAATTCATAACATATGTTGAAACAACGGTTTTGAACCTTAAGGAAAAATTTGTGAGGGCATGGACAAATAAAGTCTTGCATCTAGGGTGTAGAACCACCAACATTGTTCAACCGGCCATGGAGTATTGAAAAAATATTTGAGGAGTAGCGTGGGTGATTTGGCATCATGTTGGGATGAAATAGACAAGATGTTGACGTGCAATTTGGTGAGATACAAGGAAGTTTTGGGAGGAACAAAACGGTCTTAGAACACAAATACAAAAAAATAAAGATGATGAGAGAGTTGGAGGGTTATGTATCTAGACGCGCATTGAAATTTATCTATGATGAATTGATACGCTCCAAGACATTCGGCTTTGGTAAGGAAGATTGTGGTTGTGTGCAAAAGACATCGTACGGTTTACCTTGTGCATATATTATTGCCATGAAAAGTAAGCAAAAATTGCCTCTTGTATTGGATGATATATACCCTCGTTGGAAAAGGTTGAGTGTACAAGGAGATGAGGTTGATGATGATTTTTCTGTGATGGAGGAGTGGAATGACATTCAAATACGTCTCAAGAAATGCCATTACAAGATGAAACTCTACATCAAAGAGATGATGCGTCAACTAGCATTTCCGGAAAGCACAAATTTGTCTCCACCTTCAAAAAAAGGTGGTAACCAAGGGAGATCCTAAAAGGAAGAGGTCTACACTCAAAGTGTCATCAACGGGTCGAATCCCCTCTAAGTGGGAGACTATTGATTCTCAAAATCCGGATAGTCAACCTTCACAGCCCAAGAAGTCACTTCCAAAGAGGAAAGATGCACGCCTTGGCACTTACTCCAGCTCACAAGCTTCATCGTCTACTTCAAAACGTTTTTGGAATATCCCATACATTTCACAAGTTCCAAATATCATGAGACCTTTTGTTGAAGACATTGTGAATGTTAAAGGGGATGGTAATTGTGGATTTTGGGTCGTAGCTAGGTACTTGGGGATGGATGAGGAAGATCATGTATTGGTTCGTCAATCACTTGTTCATGAGTTGAGAAATCATAAGAGTGACTACATGCCGTTATATGACACAGAGGACCGTTATAACAAAATTTTGAATGGTTTACACCCTCCAAAAAGTAGAAGTGGTATTGCGTCGGTAGATAAGTGGTTGACCACTCCGGATATGGGTCACATTACTGCTACTTGCTACAATAGACCCGTTGTTCTATTGACTTTGCCCGAAAAAGGTATATGTGAGACATATTTCCCAATCCGAAGTGCTCCACCACTTAAGCCACAATCCAACATCATGTGTTTTTGCTTAATTTCCGACCATTATCTTCATGTTATTTTGAAAGAAGGTTGTCCTTTACCACCGAGTTGTATGGAGTGGATGAACAACAAGATTGGTGAGGCGGAGAAATGGCATTTTGATTTTTTGGACAGACAAGACGCATTCAATGAACTCATGTTCAAGGAGTCAAAGCCGCCAAAGAAACCAACAAATGAGCACAATCCAATTATTTGTGGTGATACTCCCACTCCGGAAAAATAGAAACAAGAATTTGAAGTCATGGAAGACATGGAAGAAGATGAAGATTATGCACTATCACTAGACTACTTAAATAGGTTATAGGTTATGAGACTTTTTGGTCGGTGTTTGTCCTATTTTTTGCACGATATCACACCGACGTATTTTTTGGTGGCAGGATATGTAATTTGGATATTTATGGTCAATTTGTAACTAATATTATATAAATATATGAAGTGAATTTTTTTTTGTTGGCCGGTTATGTCACACCAATTATTGCTCGCATTTTTTGGTCTCTAATTATTCAACTATTTATTTTATCTCATTTCTCTCATATTTGTTTTTCATTATATTTTGTGAAGTGAAACATGTCTGAAGATGCACAAGATCCAGTTAAACTTCATGTTCGTTATGTAGATGTGAAAAAGAGGGCTAGGTTCTATTTTAACTCCACCGACAAGTTGGACGAGTTGAAGGCAAAACTAGACGACTTCTTTATCCGTATTGGTTCAAATCATAGCACATGTGATGTGATAGTAAATGTGTCAGGTGTGGACTTGGGGGAGGATAAGGAAGAGGACTTCTGGAAGACCGTGTATTATCCACAACTTCTCAAAGATGATAGCGACGTTGATTACATGTTTAGGTTAATGGTTGAGGATAACACTTTACATCTTTTTGTCTGATCCGTTGAAATGTAATATTAATGAACGTGTAATAGTCTAATGTGTTCGAATTTGTGTCTGTAATGTTGAATTTAAATGAATTTGTGTTATGTGTAATTTGGATCGTTTATGTGAGACTTTGTGATTTTGAGAATTTAAGGAAAAATTGATGTAATTTGAATCATTTATGTGTCATTATATGCGATTAAGTGATTACGAATCATTAACGACGAATTTGTGTAATTTGGATCGTTTATATGTGATTATGTGATTTTGAGAAAAATGATGAATTTTGGTTATTTGGACCGTTGTGTGATTTTGGAAATTTAAGTACAAATCAATGTAATTTGGATTGTTTACGTATCATTAAGTGTGATTACGTGATTACGGGTCATTACCGGCGAATTTGTGTAATTTGGACTGTTTGGGTCGTTATGTGTGATTATGTGATCGTGACAAAAACGATAATTTTGTGTAATTTTGATTGGTTATGTCGTATTATATGATAATGTTGTTAAACTGGCGTAATTCGGTTCAATTATGAGCGTGTAAAGATTACGGGTCATTAATGACATAGTTTGCATTGAATGCATATCAGTACAACATTCAATGTTGTTCTGATATATCAATTACGCGCGAGTTAACTCACGTATATGTTAACACTCAGCGTGTGTTAACGCATGCATTGGTTTTCACTTGCGTGACTTAAATCACGCGGCGTTAGTTAACACATAATTTACACATGCGTTAGTTAGCTAACGCAGGGGTATTTTAGTCAGTTTGATTGGGTGGAAACAAAATTTGTTGGGAGAATAGCATAATTCTAAAATCCCATGTGTATCTCTTCTAAAAAAATCAATTGAATAAATTGTATTTTTCATTCTATCAAAATCCTATTGATAGCCATATATATAATGAATTAGGAATAGGTAACCTCATTGCCTATCTATATGCATACCCCTGTAATAAGAGAGTATCTACACTAAAGTTTTTTCTTGATAAAACCAAATATTGGCGTTCAGTGGCGGAGCCCTTCATGGGTTAAGGTGGGCCACGGCCCACCCGGAAAAATTAAAAAATCAATGATTATAGGTCTATTTTGCGAGATTTTATACAATTTTGTATCGGTTTTAGGTTTCGGTTGATTCAAATTCCTGCAAAGTGGTGTAGTGCCCACCCAAAACTTTAAATAATTCAATTATAGGTATATTTTGCGAGATTTTATACAATTTTATGTCGGTTTTAGGTTTCGGTTGATCCAAATTCCCACAAAGTGGTGTGGTGGTCCATCCGAAAAAATTTAAATAATTCAATTATAGGTGTATTTTGCGAGACTTTAAACAATTTTTCAACGGTTAATTTTAGTGGTCCACCCTAACCTTTTTTCTGGCTCCGCTACTGTTGGCGTGTGTATGGATTTGCGGTGAATTTGAAAGAACTGCATTGCGTCATTGTGATTTTGACAAAAATTACACCTTTGAACTTCAATAAAATCACTATATGTCGCGGTGTTCGTCAAATTCATTGTGATTCCAAAGAAGCACGGACATAAATATCAACCTATTGAACATAATATCTCACAGAATATAGCAGTTAGTAGAATATAGGAAGAATGAAACTTAGAAATGAATTGTGTATTGCTTCTCACTATATTGCCATGATAATTTTTACATATTCAGGAATCAGAAAATAAACTATACGTTTTAGCATCAAGAACTATTTGTCTAATTGATGCTATTCCCCCTATCACAACTAAAATTGAAGACCCTCCTCCAATCAATGTATTCACCCAAAAGATTATGCCTTGTTTGGAAGGCTTGAAAGTTATATTGTAAAAAACCATTGGCAAAATGAAATCAAGAGGAATGAATGCAAAGGCTCCAAACAATGCCATTATATCCGGAAAGAATGGCAACATTGCTGCAAAAAGTGTGGCTGCTGCTACTGATATTGACCTAGAGAGCACCCTTGGCACAACATTGCGCATTGAAAACTGTCCCTTCTTTGCATCTCCAAATATTGATTCAAATAATTCATTTGTTGGTTGAAGATATACCTGCAATATAATCAAGTTATAATTATTCATCAGGAAAGTGAAGCTTATGAAAATAGCTTATATGAAAATAGTTTGACTTTATGTTATCTTTTGTCAAAAACATAGCTTATGCATAAGCATTACTATATAATAAGGTCTTATGCTATAAGCGCTTGATGAAGTTATTTATACAAACATGACCTATGTTTATTGAAATAAGCTTAAGACAGTTTACCAACATAACATAAACTCTTTTCATAAACTCTTCCAAACAGTAACACGTACATTTAGGTCATAAGATAAGTCCAACTAAGCTATAAATAAGTTCTTCCAAATCCGCACCTGAATTTGAATTGCAAAATTGACAAATGTATATACAAAACAGTTTAGGCATTCTTACCGCAGTCAATCCAAAGACTTGAAGAAGGATGAGTATATTAGTGGTCAAGAAAAACCATTTGGGAAGCAATAGTTTTGTCTCCCCAATGTAGTTAGCAAGAATTGTTGCACCAGATGCATTTCCAAATGCCCAATAACCAGAGATAGCAACACTGAAATATGTTGCTACTATAACAGAATAACACACACATAGTCCTTTGAACATTTTTCCCTTCACAGGAGGTGCCAAAGTTGCCTAAAAAATTGCACAAGAATTGTATTTAGTTATAGTCACTTGACATGTGCATTTGGTTATTCTCTAAACTCACAAAAGAATATCAATTGATTCTTATTCTGTCACAACTAAATAATTGTGTTTGGTTCTGCTGTGACAAAATTTAATTCTAGATATGCTTGTTTGGTTCCTCTTTTGGAGGAGACTAGATTCATTCCAGAGGTGTAGAATTGATTATGACATCTTGGAATGTTTTCGAGTAGAATTAATTTTGCATTTAAAATTGAGAATTTGGAGTTTTTGCCTCTTCAATTGATTTTTAGCTTTCACATTTACATGAATGCATCAAGACGTTAATCACTTAACATTTAACTCACTTTTAGTCAGAATCGATTCATTCAAAATAATCATTTTTCACCGCAGAATCAAGTACACACAAAAGTGAGTCGAATGTAAAGTGATTTTGATTTGGATACATTCACTAAAAAATGGATTGAACAATAAATTTGAAGTTAAAAATCGATTGTAGAGGCAAAAACTTTGAATGCTAGCTTCACTTTAGAATCAATTCTGAAGGCAAAATCAGTTGTACTTGAGAACGTCCAAAAATGTCAAAATCAATTCTACATATACAGAATCAATTTTGCCTCTTCATAAAGTGAATCCAAACATATTTGATTCCATTTACAACATTTGTTCTCTAAAAAAAGACTAACAAGATGCAAAACTAACCTGGATTTCTGGAATAATCCCACTAGCATATGTGGTAGCAATGATTGAAATACCATTGAAGACACCAAACAGTTTATCTTCATGAGAACCTTTTACAGAATACTCTCTCGGCGGCGCATCTTTCGAGTGACCTGCATTGGATCATGCAATCAACACAATCAATTGAATGAATCACATTAAAAATTTCTGCATACATTGCCAATGCCATCGTGTTTTTATCTCCTTACCGACATATATCGAGCCGACAGTGAGAAATGTAGCATAAGTCACACAGAGAATCAAAGAAATCAGATTAATGTGTCTCAAGGAGTGAAAAGATGGAAGCTGAGCTAAAAGCATAGTTACAACTCCACATATAATGATAAATTGGTAAAGCTTCATTGATCCTTCTGGATGGTAAAGTTGGTAAATGAACTGCAACGCAAGAAGAAAAATGTAGCACCTCAGTGAAACAATTGTACAAGAATGTGGACAAATTTATAGACTATAAAGAGAAAATGTAATGAACCTTTTTATGTTATTACCTTGAGACTCTTTCCTCCCACAAGAGGACCACCAATCACTGTCCCAAAGCATATGATAAATTGAAGAGGCCCTATATAGTATTTTGCCCATCTTGGTCCTGCCACAACATTTTCAAGCAAATTAAGAATGTTTCGATCCTTTGAAGCACGGACACCTCTGGAATTAGGCGTGTCGCCATGTCCGTGTCGAACAAACAAAGCAACTTATCAATTTAGTCTCTGAAATTGTATACAGTAGGCAAGGTCCTTAAAAGTTACAATCTCAATTTTACAAAATGATTTCTTAAATTGAAAATTCTTAATTACATTAGTTGTTTTGAGGGAGTCGAGTTAGTCTCTAAAATTGTTTTAGAAAGACTAATGCGAATACGAATTTTCAATTTCAACGATCATTTCAGAAACTAAATTGTAACTTAAATTGACTAAATTTGTGATTCACTCGGTTCAATCAGGAATATTGTGCTTATATGAGTAGGAATCAAACTCGGCACTTTGATGTTTACAACACTCACACACACTAGCACCAACCACTTGCGCTAGACCTCAGCAGTGGTCCAATGATTAATAACAACAATGAAAAAGACATAAAAGTATTAAAAGGAAAGTGAGTAGAAATTCACCTAAAATATCTCTAGCCATATCTCTGAATCTAAACTGGCGGCGGCCAAGTTGAGCATGATGTTCTAAGACAATAGATAAAAGATTATATGAATAAAATGTGATCACTCCTGCAAGGACCAACCAAATTACTCCTCCAAACCAACCCAGTAGAGTGAATGAAAATGGAAGTGTAAGAATCACTGGTCCCACAATAGATGTTGTCAAATGATAACCACAGTGTAACCATGATCCTACAAAATATACACAACAAAACCATATAGTAAATAAATTAATCAACATAACATAACAAAGTAATAATATATAGTTCAATAATTCAATACTAACCTCTAGAAACAAGAACAAACTTTGCTCCTGCATCTAGCTCAGGTGAAGTAGAAGACTGATGATTGACTGCAAAACCCTTTTCACTATCACTTGTATATATTTCTGAAGAGCTTTGAGCAGCAGTTCCCATCTTAATTTCTTGCTGAATCAAATTCTCTGTGATGCTGCTAGTGTTATGATTCATATGTATATGTGCCTTGAGCTAGCAAATAATTATTACAGTATAACAGAAATATCTTATCTTATACACAAATGATGCAAGTTGAAATAAATGTTGAAAAAGACTTAAATTAGTTTAGATGTAGAAACATGTTTGAATGATGATGGTCAAAGTAAAAAACCAAAACTATTCTGTTTGTTGGAAACTCTTTTGGACTAGTATTTATTTTTTTGAACATGCCTAACAACTTGCTTCATTATTAGTTTATTAAAAATTATTTATTATAAAGTTTTGTTTTATAGTATGGTATTGTGTGGTGGGGTAGTGTATGTGACATATATAAATATAAAGTATCAGAGGTGGCTAAGGGGATCGTCCTATGTGAATAAAAAAAGTCAATTAAATCAGCTGTATATAATATGTGATAAAAAAAACATATGCTAAATACTATGTATGTTTGCACAATAAAAATGTTGACCAGATCCAGGCTGTCCACATACCATGACTTCACACATGCCAGAATCAAAGTACAGGTGTATAACTAAATTCGTCTGATAATTTATTTTGTTTCTTAGTTACACAATTACACAAGTATAGTGTAACCAATCAGGGTTTAAATCTGATTATTTGATACTCCTAAACTTTTATTTGATTATATATTGTTTTGTTCATAATTAATAATTTTTAATAAATGGTACTATGGTGGTGTTATAGTCTCTCCTTTTTTTTTCTTTCTTTTTTTCGCTTTTGGGTGAAGTGGTATTTTAGTCTAGTACGCACATTGACCTTTTGCATAAAGTCTAGTCAAAACAAGTCTTTGATATGCAGATTAGAAATCTAAAACCCTTACGGGTTTGATTTTGGAAAATTCAAAACTTTGGATTGGATAGTTTAAAATAATGTGTATCACATGTCTATTTTAGGAATGTTTTTCCCAATTTCGTGATTTTGAATATTACATTTTTATTTAGAATTTTTATCAAAGATCATAACGACAAAACTCACACATGTTAAATGCCGATAAATAGTAAATTGCAAGTTTAAACCATCGTTCCAATATATCAAATGTTATTGTAGTTTCATACCATATGAGATGTCTTTAAAAGATAATTTATTCTCCAACAACAATGTTGTTTCATAAGGATTTACGTGGAGCGGTTGAGAACATTGTGGTTGGTGGAGGTCCTTTCTTTGAGGACCTTTAGTGAAGTTGGCTTCTTTACCTATTAGGTTTGGGAGGTTGGGTTTGTACTCGGCAGCAGAGGTTTTCTCATACACTTTTGTGGCTTTCAGGGCATAGTCTTGGATGCTACAAGATCATATTTTGAGAGACAATGTGATAAGTGGTATGGACTCGAATTTTGACAATGTTTTGGATGCTCTTCGTGATACGATTTCAGATTTTAACGTTAGTAGTTTAACTAGCAAGAACATTGTCCCTCCTAAAGCACAACATGTTTTGGCGAGTGCTCTTTTTAGTAAAAGTGTTCAAAATATGAAAGTGAGGTTTGACATGACCATAAGACAAAAATCTGTTTTTGCGTGTTTGCAAGCAGCACATGTTCAAGATTTTCTTCTAGTTATCCCTGTTGATGGGTTAGGTCAGCATATGTCACCGGTGGAGTGCTATATCCTTAGATATCGCTTTATGACTCCACTATTTTCTATTGATGTGGTGTATCTTGTTTGTCGTAAGGCATCTGGATACTTTTGGGGAGCATGTAGTTCATTGTAAGGAGCTTCCAGACTTTAAGTACAAACATGAATTTGTTAGGGATGTTCTTTTTTATATATTCAGGCAAACGAGTGTACAATGAAGAAGAAGGCGCCTATGAACTTCTTGACTTACTCACTAGATGGAAGATCGACACTAAGGCCGGGGAATGTTATGGTGTTCAAATGAGTAGGAGGAAAACATGCATGTGTGAACTTGACTATGGTTTCACCACTTATGGGATTAGGGATCGTGACTTTTATGGTAGGACAAACATGCCTAAAAGTTGTGTGTCAAACAAAGTGACCAAACATGAGAAAGCGTGTTCTGATAATCAACATGTTTTTATATCATTTACATTTGACATTTTTGGCTTCCTAGCACCAAAGGTTGTTGGCGCTCTACATAGAGTTCAAAGGGTCGTGCAAAGTAATGTCATGTCTTATAGATACATGAATGTTGTGTTTACGATGATTATTTTGTCATCCATAAAAACCTAATGGCACAGCTTTTTATCCGCTTGTCTTCCATTCATGTATAATTATAATGTTAAACACAATAGTGTTTTGCTAAAGAAAGACAATTTATTTATTTTTTTAAAATTTCTTGAAGTCACATAATTTTTATAATAGTTGAAGGTCTTGGATTGAAAACCATATAAAATAGTAAAATGTTAATCTAACTACTAATACTTACAATTCAAAAAATTGTTTTTGTTTTGGGAAATGTTTTATCCTCAAAACACATATACACTCCAACTTTTTCTTAAATAATGGTGTAGAATTTAACTAATATGTACTAGGAAAACTGGTTAGCCACATTTAGTAGAATATCCCCTTCTAATTACCTTTTTTTTTTCATTCAAAAATCTCAAATTTGAGACCTTGTTAATAAATCTTAGTTCAATTATTCCAACCAACCTAATGTTGGAATCAAAAAGTTAATTGTGATTGGTCAATAATATAACATACATGCAAGAATGCATCATATTTTGATTAAAGAAAATAATCCAAAATTAAAAAAAAGCAGCGCACTAATCCCCTACTGTTTTAGTGAATTATCTACGCACTCATTCAAGCTTTTCCTTTTGTGTCGGCTACATGTTTGAATCCTTTGCGGGATCTTTACCTATATAAAACAAACTCAAAAGCTGTATCACATTCCAAGCAACTCCTTCATTCTTTTTCTTTTAGGTAGATGAAATAACACTAATTATTAGAAATTTATATATGTAAGTGAAATTGTTGAGGTTCGAACCCTGAACATGGTTTCTGGTCAAGCAATTTCGATCATATTAAATGTATGTTTAGTTTTGCAGTAATTTATAGATAAAAGTGGGTTGAATATGAAATGATTTTTGGATGTATATATGTAAAAGTGATTTAACAATAAATTTAAAGATAAAATCAATTGTAGAAATCAAAATCTACAAATTTTACCTTCAAATAAAGTCAATTCTACAAACAAAGTCAAATATTTTTAAATCATTTAAACATGATAAAATCAACTCTACGACATTTTAAATCACTTGTTACCCTCCAAAGTTGAAACCAACCATAAATCTTTTATATCAAAAGTCATAGAAGGGAAGGGAAATGCTTTGGCAAAAAAGAAAAGTGGAAGGAATGAATGAATGGTTTTGAGACGGGAGAGTTTTGGAGAGATTATTTTTCTTGATAATACTACAAAAATATCTCCACTTTAGAGAAACTCAAAAACATTGGAGGAGGGATTTTAAAGATTTTGAAAGACACAAATAAATTCTTCAAAATGAATTTATATTGTTACAATAACCTCAAAAAAAAAAATTGAAAGAATAACCTCAAAACTAGCAATATATTACTTATAAAAATGTATTTATCATTCTTTATACAAATTAAGTGAAAGACATCTCTACATTTTCCTCTTCTTCCCTCGCCCAAAGCCCAATCTCCCGTCCATTCCAAACTCTCAAACAAAGTCTAAATTTAATAAAAAAAACTTATATATAAACCAATGCAAATTATTAATAAATTGTATTAGTAACCAAAGTTTGAATGATAAACCTTCTTTTTTAACTTCTTTTGGTGTCTTAGCTCAACCACTTGAGTTACACTTTGATGACTCAAGTAAGTTTGAACTAACATGATGCGTCACAAATGTTAGATAGTTGAGTTTCTTAATCATTGATCCATGAATCTATGATTTAATCTTTGGCCGATGTGTAAGGAAAAATATATGTTAAAAAATATCAACTTCTTAAATGGATCTTAATTGTTTTGAGAGATTAGTCGTCTTTATAGTTATGAGCGAAAATATCTTGGTTTAATATATAAAAAAATAAAATAAAAAAGGAAGCAAGTCTAATATCTCATACGCAAGCAAGTCTAATTTTTCTCCCTTCAACCATGCAAGCAAGCCTAATTTTTCTCCCATCAACCATAGTCCAAAAAATAAAAATCAAAGAAATAGTTTGAAAACTTGGGTCGCTATTTAATACAAACACTTTACTTTGACCTTATAATAAAAATGAATAGCAAGACTAATCCCCCATGTCACCAAAATTATTGTAGCATATCCTAATGGACTTCATTTTAAGCAGTCAGATACTAGCTAGACCAAAGCATAATTATATTCAGCTAGATGTTTACATCAGATTTATTAGTAATATAAAATACAAAGACACAATTGCTTAGATATCTGTGGAGGAAAAAGAAATCTTCCTAAAAAAATACAGGATTACTCGTGTTTAATAAATAATAATTAATATCTAAAAGATGGTATGTATGTTATATCATCATCATATGTATGTTAGTTTTTGTTATCTGATTAATTCATTAATTTTTCTTATCATTAAAATTGAAAAGATGCAAACAAATTTAAAAATAAAAAATAAAAGCTCCGCAAACAAAAGGGCTTATGTGGACAAATAAACAGAAAAAGTGCTTAAATGGAGTTGTAAGATTGTCATGGTACGTAATTTGTTTTTTTGACAAAAATGGTACGTAATTTGTTGTTGACTGGTTCCCCTGGAGACAACTAATTCTATGTACCTCAGGAACTTAATTTGCAGATATTTCAGGCATATCTTTCTAAAGATAATTAAGATATTGATCCAGTTTGAAATTGAAAAGGACATATTTGTAGCACCCCAAAAATAAATACATATTTGGATTGGTGAAGGGCCTATGCAATAAGGATGGGGCAAATTGAGAATAAACTACTAGTAAGTGGCTGCTTTTATCATATTTGGGGTATGCAACAATGTCCATTCTTCGAAGACCACTAAAAATAAATTTCATGCGTTGAAATTTAAGGGATCCAACTAGGTAAATTTCAGTTGGGAGATTTATCAACTTAAGTAAGTGTTTGATGCATCTCAGATAAGATTATTTTTAGTTGAAAAAACCTATAAAAATATATACGTATACTTGCAAACCTTAGGGTAACAAAAACTCCTAATATGGGGAATGAAACTTCATTCTTTCTTTGCATTTATTTAATATTTTTTTAACTCTTTATTAGTTTATAAAGGGAATGACAGTGTGGTTGAACTTGGGTTCTTCCGAACGATTGATCGTTGAGAAAGCTGGTCAAGAATTGTTTCTATCAAAGTTCAACTCCGGTTCTCCCGAACGATTGATCTTTGAGAAAGCTCATTAACCAATTGAGTTCAATTACTTTATTATTTATATATTTTTTGACTGTATATAAAGCTTTTTTGTTTTTGTTTTTGTAGATAGACGAAATGGCAAAATCAATATAAACTCACACATACAACACAAGTGAAGGTACCGGGATTCGAACCCTGGTCATAAAGTCCGACCTAACAATTTTAGTATTTTTACCGGTTGGACTTGTAGACATGTAAAACTTTTTTTTATAATGACAATTTCTTCTTTGTCATGATTTGAATCATGAAACTCAAACTATTCAACTCTTTAAATCATTTAACTAAACCAAATGAGTTCCTCATCTCCCAATATATAAAACATTTATCATATATACAAAATTAATTTTTTTAAAATATCATTCCTAAATATAATAAACCAATTTTTGAAACATAAATTTATTTCAACATAAATTCTTTTAGCATGATTTATTCATTCAAAATCAATTTTTAACAAAATCAAAAACAAAACATACCATTGATTAATCAGGAACGGGAAAACACATCTTGATGGTGCTTCCAACACTTTTGAACTCCGGTCTCTCTTCAAATCCCTCTTCTCTTCTTGTAGGCTTTATTCTATGAACAAATAAGGCAAGCTTTTAAGTTAAGTAGGTACTAATTTCCTTATTTGGCTTAATTAAAGACATAAAGTGGGAAATATCTAAATTCTTGGGAGTTTTTTACGTATTCCTTTCGTACCTTGCGGTCTTCGGTATCGACAAAAACAATTCAATTGATACTCTCAACAGGCCCTAAAATTAATCTCTCAAATCTTTTGTAACACTCTCAAACAAGTAATTGCCTAATACCTTACTTGCACTATAGTTTTTTCTCAATAGTCTATACATCTCTCTGAATAAAATACATATTTACTTAGAATAAGGTTGGATCAACTTCTCATTAAACATTTGTTAAACAGAAATAATATTTCTTGTCAAAAATAATAATATTAGAAACATTTTGCATGAGATTTATTAAACAATATTAGTTTTGTTATTTAAAATAAGAGTTAAATAAGTAAATAATCCCCCTAAAAATACCAATTTTCGGTTTGCTAGCAACACTCATTTTTCAACACTTTATCTAACATCCACTCTTTTATCGGATGAAATCAATTTGTGTTCCACCATTTCGTGTAGGTTCAATTTTCAAATTATAGACCTACAATGATGTAAACCAATAAGAGAGTGAGTATTAATTAGCAAGAGTGTTCAAAAGAGAGTGTTGCTAATTATTTAAGATACTTTCTTTTGTGAGAATAAAGTTGTAGTTGTCTAGGGCCATGGAAATGATTATATGATGCTTATCTTCATAGAAAACATGATTTTAATATTTGATCAATTAGAACAATTTCTACAGTGTTTATGAAAGTTATACTCTTAGGACTTTTTATTTTGTTTATGATTATTTGAAATTTTTAATAAATTTGGTTTTGGATCAACGTCACTATCTCCAAACTACTCTCGGTTGGTGCTCTTCAATTATATATGGTAGTTTTTGTTTTCTTCCATACTCTTCGCATGTCTTTCAACTATTTATTGATTTTTTGTGGTAGGATAGAAACTCAAGCTACTCTATGATATATAGATAGATGGATATTTAAGCCCTCCTTTTTTTAATTATTTAACATTTCCTAGTCTTATTTTTTAGATTTCTCTCTTATTTTCTTTTATTGATTAATGTGATATGATAATTTTTCATGTGAATGGGGTGCATATGATTAAAACAGGCTTCTATTTTTGCATATGTTGCATCTTTGTTGCTCAATAAGCCTATGAAATGCTAACTCATATAAGTATGTATCTTTAACCCTAATATTTGCAAAAATTAAAATTATCGGAATTTCTATAGAAACTTATATATATAGTTTTGGTCCACTTGAACCTCAAGAGAATGATAGAAACAGAAAGAAAGTTGGATATAAAAGATTTTGAAATAAATTAATCTAAATATATTATCTTCGTATAAATATATATCTTATTTTTAAATACTATGTTGTCAACAAGATGTGTGTGATCTAATGAAAAACAAAAACAAAAGTAGGGAATGAATTTTTTTGAAAATGTCACTCATGTGATGTGATTGGCATAATTATATTATGGGAAGAATATTGATGTAACTTGACTTAGAGATTGTACAAATGGATTATCTTCTTACCTTTATTGTATACCATATTCTTAAACATAAGTTGGTTTAGTGAAGTTTATATTATTTTTTTTTTGAAAGAGTGAAGTTTATATATGAATTTTAATTAACATGCAATTTAAATAAAACTGCTTGAAAATAATATGTAATGTTTATTTAAGTTTAATATGGAACATATATTTTGATAATTTTAGTGAAGTGCTTACATGGATTTAAAAAAATCAAATATATGCAGTATCTCTTTTCTTTTTTTATTCAAATTTTTATGATTTTGATGAAAAATAAATGGTCTCTACTTTAAATTTAAATTTCTCAATAGAAAATAGGTTAACGCAAAAGAAAAATGAAGATAGTTTGCAATTGTTGAATCTACAGACAATAGATGAAGAGTTTTTTATTGTTACAAGAAGATGAAGAGTTTGATGATGAATGTAAATAGGCTGATGATAAAGATGAAGAATTTAATTTTTATTTTGTTTAAGGTGATTTTTTATTTTTTTAATTTGATTTTAATATAAATTTGTTCTTCAAAATAATTGTTAAGTACTATAAAAAGCAGCTGAAAAAAATTAAATAAAAAATAATTAAAAAATCCAAGTTGACTTACCATATCATCAATTATACACAGTCATATTTAAATCAACGCAGAACTTCATCATTTCTGCACAATCAGCCGTCTTGAAAGTGCACAGTTATATTTAAAGGAAAATGTTAACAAGTGCACACTAATTAAGGAGTCAAATATGGTAAAATTTTGCATTGAAAGTTGTGTAATCAATGCATGAATTGTGTAATCAATGCTTAAAAAGTTTTCTTTTTGCCTTAAAATTTCCTTTCTTAGTTTCTTTAATCAGGTTAACATGACCCGTATTTAAACACCATTTAATCCAATTTTTTAACAGTATTTTTAAACAATAAACTCATACACCCCACGTGGAAACATTCCATTTCCGGAAACAAGTTGAAATAGTATAGTTTTGTTTCCTGTTTTGAGGGGCGGCATCTCCAGTACGCGACCTCAATGGGTCATGTATGGTACTTGATGCGTTTTTTTTTTGTTCTCATTGAAGCCATTGGATGTGCTTGAATATAAGTGGATGGTGGAGATTTAATGTTTACTTTGACTTGCTAAAAGGTTACTATTTTTATTTTAAAAATAAATTTGAAAAAAGAATAATAGTTTATTTTTACTGACGTAAAGGGTGTTTTGGGAAAAATAAACCGGGCCCACCTGAATATTTAATGAATCGGGTCCACCATTGCCCAAACTTCTTTTAATCAGTATAGGTTTAATTTTCCACCCTTGAATATTCATTTATGTATCGTTTGGCCCAACTTTTTTTTTTTTTTTCAGTTTCTCTACATGTTTACAAAGAAGGTAGGCTAAACACAATATCAGTAAAGGACCATATAAAAAAGTAATTTTTTTGGAATGCTTTTAATTGAATGGAATGAGTTTTGATCAAAAATTGTTGAATGCTACTTCAAAAAATTATTTTTCGGCAATTTATTTCACAAACACCTCTCTTCAACTCACGCTGACAATCTTTTCTTTTATTCTTTAATATTATATTTCAATTTTCTTTTTTCTTCCATGTTATTTTATTTTATTTTTTTGAGCCGGTACATTGATAAGTGCTCAAAAGTAACATATTTTATGTGTTAATCTATGCATTTTAGTGACTTGTTATGCAAGTTATCTAAGGAAAAACTACCATTTGAGTGTATTTATACCATTTATGCTTAAATGCCTGATTCTACCCAATTTATGCAGGAAATGACAAACAAGGACCAAGTAAGAAGCTCCTGAACCAAGGCCTGTTCGCTTAAGCGTGCAACCGGTCGCTTAAGCGTGCAAGGACCAGTGAGCAGCCAACCAGTTCGCTTTCAAGGACGCTTTCAGGACGCTCATGGAAATCAGTTGTACGCTTAAGCGTGCCTATGGTCGCTTAAGCGTACAAAACGTCGAGAGCAAAGGAAAGTTCGCTCACAAGCACGCTTTGTGTACGCTTAAGCGAAGTTCATCATCTTCAGAGGATAAGGTCCCACGTGGCAGCTTCTCATTGGCCAGTGGAAGATTTTCTTGTAGGTCGCTTAAGCGTGC